>OOCQ01000412.1_pt1 | contig 36917 bp, 17 predicted proteins | sample 1671121 | NCBI WGS metagenome assembly OOCQ01 (sample SAMN06348124, study PRJEB24527) | human gut metagenome | biome: human gut; feature: ankylosing spondylitis patient; material: feces | host: Homo sapiens | place: China | collected 2015-10 | reverse complement strand
GACCGGCGCCTGCCATCATTTAAGACCCGCTGCGGTCTTCTATGATGACCGCCCTCAGGCACAAAAGGCTGTTCTTTCGATTGCCGGTGCAAAGATACGAAATTTTTAAGGCGAAATCAAGGTTTTACCCCAACTTTGATGAAAATAAGTCTATAAGTAATTGAAATGTAGTCGGTTATAGCGAAAATCGAAGTTTCAATTTTTGCAGGGCTATTGCAAGTAATATCTCTGAGGGGGGTGGTCATTAAGGTCAAGGTCATTAAGGTCATTAAGCACTTTCACACACACATTTCCCCTTTATAGTATAATATTAAAATATTTTAATATTATACTATATATACACTTTTCGTCCCCCCGAATCCTTAATGACCTTAATGACCTTGACCTTAATGACCTTAATGACCTATGTTTTTAGCCAAGGTCAACAAGGTCACTAAGGTCAAGGTCATTAAGGTCATTAAGGTTTTGAAAATGAACAAAACAGCATTAATTACTGGAGCTGATAAGGGTGCTGATTTCGAAATCTGTAAGTATTTCTGATAAACAAACAATTCTTTTAAATACTTTGGTTGAGACAAAGGAAATGATAGCTTCTTCTGATGCATCTGTCATCGATGCGCAGCTGGAATCGGTTTCAGAGGAAACTGTTGAGCAGGAAATATCTGAGGTTGATTTCGATTCTACAGTAGATTCTGATTCTACGATTGAATCTGAAGTAGTATCTGTCGTGGAATCTGCTTCTGAGAATTTTTCTGTTCTGAGAAGCCAGCATGCTTTGGATAAGATTACGAAGTTAATAGAGAGTAATTTGGATAATCCATGTTTGGGTGTATGTTTCCTTGCCGAGCAGTTGAACATGAGCCGCAGCTCTTTGTTCCTGAAGGTGAAGGCTCTGCTGGACACCACGCCTAACGAGATGATCCGCATGGTTCGTCTGAACAAGGCGGTGTCTTTGTTGAAGGATGGCAATCATCGTGTCAACGAGGTTTGCTATATGGTTGGTTTCAGCAGTCCTAGCTATTTCTCCAAGTGCTTCCAGAAGGAATTTGGCGTGAAGCCGGCTGAATACATCGAATTGCTATAATAAAAAATTACTATAATAAAGAAGAATTCAAACAATCCTGCAAAATGCAGCAGGGTTGCTGGAATTCTCTTTCTTGTTATTTGCGCTTTTTATTATTTCACACTCCATTCAAACAAACCGCAGGAATGGGTTTCTGGCTGCTTCAACTCAAGCTTCACCGCCTTGGTCTTCACTGGGTCGAAATTTACCATGCAGGCTACCCCCTTCTTGCAAGGATAGGCATCGGCACCCTTCACCTCCTGCCAGTTGCCGGAAGCATCCTGGTAGTAAAGTTTCCAACTGTCTGGTACCTTGCAACCGCCCCATGGCTGGTCATCATACCAATATACGGTGCAGCTCTTTACCTCCTTTGCCTCTGGGAAGGTGTAGGTAATCCACTCTGTGGTGTTCTTCTTTGGCCACCAGTGAATGTATGGAATGGAACGGTCGTTTTCATCGGCTGGAACCAAACCGTCTGTAATGCTGCTCTTGGCAGGAACAGGAGATGAGAATTCTACCTTAGCCTGCGATGCGAGAGTGGCTGGTGCCCAAGGCTTGGCGGCCTTCACATCCTGTGGCAACCAAACCTTCATGTTGCCGTTGCCACGATGAGCCCATGCGAAATATGGAATCAGGGTCAGCGTATGGTCCTGGGTGGTGAGTCTGCCAGTCTTGTCGTAGGCGAGTGTCTGCACTGGGTTTGTCAAAGTCTCCAGGTACAGGCCCTTATACTGCTCCAGGGTGTTCTTATACTTATCTGCAATGAAACCATCGTAGGAAATCTTGCCCTCCTTGAAGGTTGGCTCTCGGTTCTCCAGGATGTTCATGAGGTCAAAGCCCTTGTTGTCTGGCCATTCTGCGCAGTAAACCAGCGGACCACGCTCGATGCTGATGCAGCCACGGTCTGCCTCCACCTTGTTGTTGGCACGTACGGTGCGAACCTCCATGTCGAAATGCACGCGAACCACATCGCCCTTCTTCCACTTGCGGTTGATGGTGTAATAACCATCCTCTGTAACCTGAGCCTCCACCTTCTTGCCGTTCACGGTGATGGTGTAGCTCAATCGCTTGTCGTCGCTATAATAGTAAAGGTCTGATGGCACTGGCTGACCCTTCACCCAGCCCGGGATGCGGATCTTCATGCCGAATTGACCAGCCTTGTTTTCGTCCACCTTGATGGCGATGTCGCCGTCCCAAGGATATTGGGTGTCCTGACTCAAAGCCACCTTCTTGCCAGCTACCTTCAGAGAAGAAGAGTTGCTGAGGAAGAGGTTCACATACACGTTCTTGTTCTTCACCGCATACACATAACCTGGCAATGATGGCAGGAAGCGGCAGATGTTGCTAGGGCAGCAGGCGCAGCCAAACCATGCCTGGCGCTGGTGCTGACCCATACTCTCCAGTGGGTTAGGGTAGAAGAAACCGCCGCCATCGAGGCTCACACCACTGATGAGACCGTTGTAAAGGCTACGCTCCAATACGTCGTAATACTTGCTCTCGCCATGGAGCAGGAAGAGACGATAGTTTACATATACGTTGCCGATGGCTGCACAGGTTTCGCAATAAGCGCTCATGTTTGGCAACTCATAGTTCTTGCCGAAAGCCTCGCCGTTGCTGGTAGCACCAATACCACCGGTGATGTAGAATTTCTTGCCCACAATATTGTCCCAGATGCGGTCGATGGCGTGGATATAGGCAGTGTCGCCGGTGAGGGCGGCTACATCGGCCATTCCCGCATACATATAGGTGGCACGCACGGCGTGGCCCACAGCCTCGTCCTGCTGCAATACTGGCTTGTGGCTCTGTGAGTATTCTGTCTTGATCTTTGTCTTTCCACGATAGTCGAGGAAGAATTTCGCCTCATCGAGATATTTCTTGTTTCCCGTGGCGAGATAGAGCTTGCAGAGTGCCATTTCGGCAATCTGATGGCCAGGAACCACGCATGCCTGTCCTGGGTTAGGACCCACCTCTCGAACCACGCAGTCGGCGTAGCGGATGGCGATGTCGAGGAACTTTCGGCTGCCTGTAGCTTGCCAGTGAGCTACGGCACCTTCTACCATGTGGCCCAGATTATATAATTCATGGCTCAAATCTTCCTCCATGCTCCATCGCTTGTTGCCTGCCCAGAAGTGAGGATGCTTCGGGTTCTGCGTACGGGCTGTGTAGAGGTAGCCATCTGCTTCCTGAGCAGGAGCTATGATATCGAGCACGCTGTCGATGTAAGCCTTCAGCTTCTTGTCTGGGTAAGTTTGCAGCACGTAGCTTGCACCCTCGATGGTCTTGTAAGGGTCTGTATCATCGAAGCTCAATGGCATCAGTTTACCTACGTCATATTTGTCGCTTGGATGCGCTGCACGCTCAAAGTTCTTGTATCTTCCCTCCGATTCGCATTTGCTGAAAGCCAATGGGATGGTCACTTTACGGGAGGTTTCGATGCGCTGCCCCCAGAAAGTATTGTTCCATACTTTTACCGATGTAAAGGGCACGGGGGTGATAGGATACCCCACCGAGCCTTGTTTCGCCTTTTGTGCCGAGGCTGGCATCAGTGCCAATGCTGCCAGGGCAGATGTAATTAAAATCTTTTTCATGTATTGTTAATTATTTTGTTTGTTTGCTTATTTTATCTGTTTTGTTTATTTTATCTATTGTAAGGGATGTATTCATCCCAAAGCTTTAGCGAGTGCAGATAGCCTGAGAATGGCCAGTTTTCCTCGGCATTCTTGCCCAGCGTGATGTAGCGGGATGGCTTCACAAGCAGCTGGATATCCTTCTGGCTGATGAGCTTGTCGTTGATATAAACGCTTTCTATTCTGCCGTCGAAGCAGATATATATGTGCTGCCATTTGTCCTGCAGACTCTTCATCTCCTTGTAACCGGCGTCCTCATACCATCCGTAATGGTTTATTACGCCGCAGCGAGGTTCGGTGCCGTTCACTAGCATCAGTTTCTCCAGTTCGTTGTGCGAAGAGGTGAAATCGGCTACGCACTCGTTCTCGGCAATCTCCGGGTTCAGAACCCATGCCTCGATGGTGTAAGGAGCGTTGTCGCGGAGGGTTGCAGGCAACATGAAGTTGCTTCTGTAACTCTGCTCGCCCGTGAATTCGAAGGCTTTCTTGCCTTTTATCTCCTGAATCACGGCAGGCATTCCCTGGGTCTCGAACTCGCCCTTCAGGTGCACGTCGAGCCAGTGGCCGTTCTTGATGAAAGGCACGGTGTCTGCCACATTGTAGTAATCGGCATTGATATCTACCACCAGTCCGCGGCTGTTCTTGTCGGCCACTTCCTCTCGCACAATGTTGCTCTGCGCATCGAAAGCCTTTTCTGCTACTTCCTGCTGCCAGTTGTAATAACGTAGATTGGTGAGGGTAAATTGTTTTTCGCCTGCCACAATCTCCAGTTTTCCTTCCGAAAGTTTCAGACGGCTGTCGGTTTCGTCTATCTGATGCCATTTTCCGTTGTCGAAAGCCTGTGCGGTGAGCGTGTGCTTGCGGCTCTTGCCCAACTGCGGATGGTTCATCACGAGCATGGCGCCTGGCTGCAGGGTGATGGCGTCTTTCGGGGTGATGGCGTCTTTCGAGCCGGCAACCTGTTCTCTGAGCGCCGTGCCCTGGGTGAGCAGCAGTTTGCCACCGAGCATACCCTCGTTGTTATTCCAGGCAGTGCCGTCGAAATCGGCTGCGGTGAGACCCAGCCACTGCTGTGGGGATGAATCTTCTACGCTGCCATACACCTTGATGTTCCAGATGGCTCCGCCGAAACCGTTCTTCTGTCCGCCGGTATAGGTGAGGCGGATGTATTGTGCCTTGGCGTTTCCGAAATCCACCATCGGCGAACCTGCCAGGCGGTTCTGTCGCTTATCGGAGAAGGTTTGCCAGTGCTTGCCATCATTGGATGTTTCGATAATGTACTGATAGAACTGGGTTCCGTATTCGAATTGGGTCCAGATGCTCTTGATGCTCTGTTTCTTGCCCAGGTCGAGCTGAATCCAGGCTGGTCCGGTGGTACGGGGGCGCCAGAGTGTGCCGTTGTTGTCATCCACCGCATATTCAGGACGGAAATCGTTGTCGTAATACGAAGAGGCGCTTACCTTGGCTCCGAAGGCGAGGTTCTTGGTAACCTTCATTTCTGGCTTGAGGTTGATGCCTTCGTGGGTTGGAATTACTTCCTTGATGGTTCCGTCGGCGTTGAATTCCAACTTGTCTATTGCCACCTGTCGGTGGAAGCCACGGTTGGAATGCGGGTTGTCGTGGCGATGATAAACGATGTAGTAGTTGTCGCCTTCCTTCAGTACACTGTTGTGACCAGGTCCGTGCACGGTGCCGTCGGCATTGGTCTTGAGGATGGTGCCGTGGTAGGTGTAGGGACCCATCGGATGCTGGGCTGTGGCGTAATCCACGCGGTAGCTGGCATCCTCGCAGTGTTCGCAGGAGTAGAGGAAATAGTAGATGCCGTTGCGCTTGAAGACGAAAGGAGCCTCGAAGAAGTGTTTCACTTCGGTGTTCTCGATGAGTTTGGTTTCGCTGAACGATTTCATATCAGGATTCAGTTTGCCTGCTCCGCAGCCGAAGCCTGGATAAATGCCCCAGGTGCCCCAATACATATATACTGAGCCGTCGTCATCTCGGAAGGTCTGACCATCGAGGGTGATGGCGTTCTTGACGAATCTATCTGGTACGAGCACTGCCTCGCTTTCGCCCAGCACGTTTTTCCAGGGACCTCGTGGTGTGTCGCCCACGCCCAGATGCAGCTTGCAAGGCTGGCAGTAGAGGTAGTAGTATTTGCCATCGGCTTCGTTCTTCATTACATCGGGTGCCCAGATCCAGTGACTATCGGGCCAGTTCATCGGCATCAGGGTCCAGTTCTTGAAGTCTTTGCTGCACCAGAGCTGTGCGGGTCCGAATCCAGCACCGCTTCCGTCGGTGGTTGCATATATATAATAGGTGTCACCGAATTTCTTGATGGTAGGGTCGGCAAAGTAGCCTGGCAGGATAGGGTTGCCGGCACCTGGGGTATTATAGGCAGCAGTCTGGGCAACCCCCATCTGAGGTGCTGCCGCTGCTGCCGTTACGAATAGCGTTACAATTATATTCTTGTTCATATCTGATGAATTAAGTTTTTATTTTCTGATGAGCTTGATGATGAAAGTTTTTTACTTTCTGAAGAGCTTGATGACGAAACCGCCACCTGAGGCTAGATGGATATCTAACTTGGATTTCCGGTTGATTACCGTTTTTTCTATCTTGTAATCCTCTGCATCGTGGTTGGCATTGATGCCGTCTTTCAGCACCACGGCATCGTAATCGCCATCTGGCAGGAAATCAAAGCTCAGGGTCAGCGTGCGCTCATCCCAGTTGGTCTGTCCGCCCAGGTACCAGTCGTTGCCCTTTTGACGGGCTGTGACGATGTACTTGCCCATTTCGCCTTGCGGTACGATGGTCTGGTCGAAGACCACTGGCAGCTGTGCGATGTATCGGGTGTATGGCTCGTCGGCCTCATAGTTGGTTGGACTGTCGGCGAGCATGGTGAACGGACTGTCCTGTACGAGGTAGCAGGCAGCCTGATGGCAGCGGGTTCCCATCGAAACCGGTTTGGTGTAGATGGCTCTCCAGTCTTCTCGGGTTCCGTTTCTCATGGCTCCCGGTGTGAAATCCACCTGTCCTGCCATCATTCGGATATACGGGAAGGTGACGTCGTAGAGCGGCATGTTGTTCTTCAGCTCCGTCCATCGGCACTCTTCCATACCGAAAACACTCTCGTAGTTCAGAATATTGGGGTAGGTACGGTTCAGACCCACTGGCTTGTAGAGGCCGTGCAGGTCGAGAATGAGATGATGCTTGGCGGTGCAGGCAGCCAGGCGCTCTATCATTTCCACGGCAGTCTGGTCGTCGCGGTCCATGAAATCCACTTTAAATCCTTTGATGCCCATGTCGGCATAGGTCTTGCAGATGGTTTCCAGGTTCTCGTCCATCACGTTGAACACTGCCCAGAGTACGATGCCTACGCCTTTTTGACGGGCGTATTCGATGAGCTTAGGCAACTGGATTTCGTCTATCGGTTTCAGGATGCTTCCTTCTCTTGAGTTGTACCATCCCTCGTCGAGCACGATGTATTCCAATCCGTAGTTATGGGCGAAATCTATATAGTATCTGTAGGTTTCGTAGTTGATGCCCGCCTTGAAATCCACTCCTTTCAGATTCCAGTCGTTCCACCAGTCCCAAGCCACCTTGCCCGGTTTGACCCACGATGTGTCGCCTATCTTGTTGGGTGCAGCCAGTGCATATACCAGGTTGTTGGTAGGCATCTGGGTGTCGTGCTCCGTGATGGCGAAGATGCGCCATGGGTAGCTACGCTTGCCGTTGGAGGTGGCGATGTATTCCTGGGTGGTCTTCACATGGCTCATGTGTCGCCAAGGATAGTAAGCCATCTCCTTGGGATAAGGGGCGAAGACGGATCTCAGGGTTCCGTTCTGCTGGTCCTGGTGGGTGCTGTTGGCCTGTACCCACATGCCCGGATAGCTCTGCAGGTCGCTCTCCATGAGGGTTACCTTAGCCTGACGGCAGTCGATGGTGGCTGGCAGGAAAGCCAGTTCCTGTCGGGCGGTGTCGAGCAGCGTCTCGTGGTAGATGTTCTGGAAAGCCATGGCAAAGGGCTTTTCGGGAGTCGTGGTGTAGGACAGCCAGGCCTTCTTGTCCTTACCGAACTGGTAGGCGGCGGTTTCATTCAGGATGATGGTCTTGCCTTTTCGCTGGGTGTAGAAGCGGTAGGCAACACCCTCGTCGTAGGCTCTGAGGATGATGCCGAATCCGTTTTTCAGCATCACGTTCAGTTCCTGATATTGGGTGCTGAACGATGGCTGGCGATAGAAGGGAGCACTGATGGTTTCCTTGTGGCGGGTGAGCTTGTGGCTCTTCACCTTGGGATTCTTTCCGATTTCCTTTCCATCCTGCAGTTTCAATCCTATCTCCGATTTCTTCAGGAGTTGTGTTCCGTTCAGATTGAACAGAATCGAGAGATTCTTGTCTGTGTTCAGTTCTGCCGTGATTTTTCCATCGGGTGATTTCACCTGATAACTCTGTGCGGCTGCTGGTGTCGCCATATATAATAAGGTGGCGAAAGCCAGGATTTTTGGGCTTAATGCCATGATGTCTTTGTTAGCCATAACTACTATCGTTTTTGTTTGTGTGGCAAATTTAGGTATAATTGCCCGCATTTTACAAAAGAATTGTTCGAAAATATGAAAAAATAGTCTAAATAGACGATAACGATATGATTTCTTTGTTTTTTTGGACGATACTTTTAGGCTACTAAATAAAAAAGGTGTAATTTTGTCGGTGAAATCAAACATACAGTAAAGACGAAATTAAACATATCATAAAATAGTAAATATGAATTTAAGACAAATATTAATAGTAGGAATAACAGGGGCTGCAACCATGCCGGCTGCCATGTCGGCGTCCACTGTCTATCGCACCATCTCTAAGGTGGCTGCGGTAGCTGTGGATTGCCCGCAGGGCACTGTTCCACGACTCCCAAATCTGGTGTGGGTAACCTATTCGGATGGTTACTCTGAGTATCGGCAGGTGCGCTGGACAAACGCTCCGCTTGCCGACGAACAGGCTGAGGCGGATGCGAAGAAGCATCCCGCAGGTAGCCAGTATGAGATAGGTGGATTCATCATCGGCGATGAATCCACCGACAACGGCTATCCCATCAAGGCTCAGATAAAGGTAGTGGAGGAGGGGTATCAGATTCCTCAGAACGAGGTGGCGCACACCTTCTCGCTTGCCGATGTAACTATCGACGGCGACAACCGACTCACCCACAATCGCGATGAGGCTATCCGTGAAATCTGCTCCTGGGACGTGAGCCAGCAACTCTACAACTATCGGGATTCCTACGCATTGAGCACCGAGGGCTACACCCGGAGCGACGGCTGGGATTCGCCTGATACCAAACTCAAGGGGCACGGTTCGGGCCACTACATGTCGGCCATCGCACAGGCATACGCCGTGGCAACCAAGCCCGAGCAGAAGGCCATCCTCCGCCAAAACATCACCCGCATGGTGAACGAACTGCGCGAGTGCCAGGAGAAGACCTTCGTGTTCAACAAGGAACTGAACCGCTACTGGGAGGCGAGAGATTTCGCTCCCGAGGCTGAACTCAGAGAGATGAAGGGCACCTGGGCTGCCTTTGATGAATACAAGAAGCATCCTGAGCAGTATGGCTACGGCTACATCAACGCCATTCCGGCTCAGCATTGCGCCCTGATAGAAATGTATCGTGCCTACAACAACAGCGACTGGGTGTGGGCGCCTTACTACAGCGTGCACAAGCAGCTGGCAGGACTCATCGACATAGCCACCTATTTTGATGATAAGGAAATCTGCGACAAGGCACTTCTCATAGCCAAGGACATGGGGCTCTGGGTGTGGAACCGAATGCATTATCGCACTTACGTGAAGCAGGAGGGCAACCAGGATGAGCGCAGAGCCAAACCGGGCAACCGATACGAGATGTGGGATATGTACATAGCCGGAGAGGTGGGAGGAATGAGCGAATCGCTCTCCCGACTTTCCGAGATGGTTTCCAATCCGGATGAGAAGGCGAAGCTCCTCGAGGCTGCCAACTGCTTTGATGCGCCTAAGTTCTTCGACCCGCTGAGCAGGAACATCGACGACATCCGCACCCGTCATGCTAACCAGCACATCCCGATGATTATCGGAGCCTTGCGCAGTTACAAGAGCAATCAGAAGTCCTATTATTACAATCTGGCTCAGAACTTCTGGAGTCTGGTGCAGGGCAGATACATGTATGCGATGGGTGGCGTAGGCAACGGCGAGATGTTCCGCCAGCCCTATACGCAGATTCTGAGCATGGCAACCAACGGCTTGCAGGAGGGCGAATCGCAGGCTTATCCTGACATCAACGAAACCTGCTGCGCCTACAATCTCATCAAGCTGACCAAGGATCTGAACTGCTATCAGCCTGACAATGCGCAGTATCTCGACTACATCGAGCGCACGCTGTATAATCAGATTATCGGTTCGCTGAATCCGGAGAAGTATCAAACCTGCTATCAGTATGCGGTGGGCTTGAATGCTACCAAGCCCTTCGGCAACGAGACTCCTCAGAGCACCTGCTGCGGCGGAACGGGTTCGGAGAATCACACCAAATACCAGCAGTCGGCTTATTTCGCCAACGACAACACCCTCTGGGTGGGACTCTATATGCCAACTACCCTGCGCTGGAAGGCGAAGGGCGTGACCATCAAGCAGGACTGTCTGTGGCCGGCTCAGCATTCTTCTATCAGGATTACCCAGGGCGAGGGCAATTTCACGCTGAAGCTCCGTGTGCCATACTGGGCAACAAGAGGTTTCTCGGTGAAGGTGAACGGCAAGGAGGTGGCGAAGGAATATCAGCCTAGTAGCTATGTGGAGCTCGCGAAGAAGCACTGGCAGGTGGGCGACGTGATTGAAATAGAAATGCCTTTCAGCAAGCATATTGAATATGGAGCCGACAAGCTTTCGAGCGATGTGGCGAGTCTGGACGGCACTCCGCTGAAGACATCGTGGGTAGGAACCCTGATGTATGGACCGCTGGTCATGGCGGGTACGGGTGCACAGACCTGGAGCCAGGCTACGCTGAACATCGACTCGAAACTGAGCAAGATTACGGTGGGCGAATCAAACGGAGTAACCACGGGAGCCGGAGCCAATCTTCTTACCCTGAAGATGGATGGCAAGGAGTTCCAGCCGGATTACTATCGCAATGCCAACAGTACGCATTACTACCGCATTAATCTGACGGATGCCAAGAGCAGGAAGAGCAAGAAGGCGAAGTTGGATTTCACGGAGCTGAATTCTCTCTTGAATCTTGCTGCCGAGCGCAAGACTGCTCAGGAGCAATGGAAAGCTCAGGAACAAAGGAAAGCTCAGGAGCAATGGAATGCTCTTTCGCAGAAGGTTCCTGAGTATGCGCCATGGGCTCCATTCGGTTACGAGCGGATGCTGAAGGCTGAGGCTGAGGCACAGAAGCTGGTGGCGAAGGGCAAGAAGCAGGTAACCCAGGATGAACTGGAGGGCACTGCTGCCATCCTGAACCGTGCCATCAACACGATGCGCCCTGGCAATCTTGCCGAGTTGGAGGATCTTCGTGAACTTTCGGGCTTGCTCCGCAGGGCTGGCTGGCCGGACGAAAAGAGCAACAAAGATTTGAAAGATGCCGTAAACTATGGCAGAATGGTTCAGAAATACGTGACCGACGGAAGCGGCACGCACGATATGATTCGTGCAGCCGTGGAGAAGCTGAAAAAGGCGCTGGGACAATAATTTCTGGATTCCCGGAAAATAAAGTAAAGAAAAATAAAGCAATAAATTGAATAGTTGATCATAAATAGGTTTATTAGAATGGTTTGTTAGTTTAAAAGCTAAGCAATTAGAAGCTTAGTAAACGAAAACAAAATGTTAATCCAAAGATAGAGCGGTAGTACTAGTGATTAGTATTACCGCTTGCTTTTTTTTATGTCTTTTATGTCTTTCTATGTCTTTTCTATACCCTGGAGGTCGTAAAGACTAGCGGATTTACGTTCTTGAAAACAGAAAAGAAGGTGCGTCATGGATTTATGACACACCCTCTTTGATATTTTGATATTATTTAGAAAATAATCTTCTTATTAGAAAATAACCTTCTTTCCGTTCTTGATGTACATCTGACCCTTGGCTGGGTGAGCAATTTCCATACCCTGGAGATTGTAGATCTTGCCATTCTTCACGCTCTCAACCTTGATGTCCTTAATGCCTGTTGTGTATGATTCGTTGTCAACCACGGTGACATTGTAGATATACTGCTTGCCATCTACCTCGAAACAGAATGTGGTAATAATCTTCCATGCATCCTCTTCAATGCTGGTAGAAGCTGTAACGTTGTAAACATCCCACTCCTCATTGTCTGGATTGTAAGCGATACCGAAGGCACCGTCACCGCCGGCATTGTAGGTTCCGTCCTTATCGAAGGTGTAACCGCTGCTAGGAGTAACATTGACACTGGTGAATGTACCAGATGCGGTCATTACCTTGAAGTAACCCTTATCATCGTTGAGAAGGTCTTCTGCTGGTACGCCGAGAGCCTCTGCAGCCTTACTCAAGTCGAGCTTGAAGTGCATGTCTTCGTCCTTAGATGAAGATACGGTCATGTTCTCTGTACCTACTGTCTCAGCTGATTCGATGGCGCTTACGAACGAGATGTTGAAGTCAATCTGAATCATATCGTAGGTATCATCGTTTACAAGATACAGCTTAGCCTTGTAAACATCGCCAGCCTTGTTGATATTAGGAACCTGGAATACGGCGAAGTCGCCTGCTGATAAACCGTTGGCGGCACTCTGCAACCAGCAGATACCTACAGGAGCCTCTGTATTTCCGCTCCAAAGGTGACCCTGACCGTTCTTGCCGAGCCATACACCTGGCTTAGGATCGCAAGCATATACTGAATATGGAGCATAGAGCTTGCCGTCAACCTGCAGTGAGTCTGCCAGGTCGCAATACAGGGTAGGAGAATCTGTGCCAATCAGCTGCTGGCACTCTTCCTTGGTAAGGCTGAATGTAGTCTGGTTGTTGTCTGAAATGTAAGCATCTGCACTGGCAATTACCTGCTTAGCCACCTTCTTGTTGGCTACCACCTTCCAAGAGGTGTGGGCAGCCTGCTGCTTGTCAACCACATTACACTTCAGGGTGATGGTGAAGTATTTGTTGCCGGCTACATAATATACCTTGGCAGTATAGCTGGTGCCTGCCTTCTGGTGTAAACCGGCGAAGAGACCTACGCCAATCTTGCCAGGCTCGCCTGCCTTTTCCAATGTTACGAACAATGGACTTGCCTCGCCATCCTTCCAGCTGGTTTTGTGGCTTTCGCCATCCATCCAGTAACCATAAGCACCAGCATCGGTGTTGCCAGGATAGAAGGTCTCATCGTCCTTGGCTACCTTAAACTGGATAGCTGAATTGTCGGTAATGCCCAGAGCAGCCTTGATGGCCTCGAGGTCGATTTCCTTATAAACTACTCCGTAGTCGCCTGTAAACTGGTTGAACTCGAGTTCAACATTGATATTACCGGTATTCTCCATCTCTGCGATGCTTGCTGCGGCTGCAGCCTCGCAGGTTACATTATAGTTAATCTGATAGTACTTGTCACCATACATGAGGTAGATAGAAGCCACCAGATTGTCGTTGGCCTTCAGATTGCCTGGATACTGCCCCAGGTTGCAGGTGATAGAGTCGCCATCAAACTTGAAGCCTTCGATAAAGAGCTTGTCTTCTCCGCCATAGTTGGTTGCACCCAGGATAGGAGATTCCTCGCCCTGATGTTCCTCGCCCTGACCGTATATTGTAGTGCGATACCAGAAGCCAGGAGCTGAAGCTGTTGACTTGTTGGTCAGTGTATCGTTGGCGATTCCGCTGTTGGTATTGTCATATCCGATGGTGTAGATCATCTTTTCTAGACTCATGGTCTTGAACTTATCGAGATCGATGCCCAACTTCTCTGCAATTTCTTTAGCATCTACCTTCAAGGATGTAGCTTCGTAACCCTGCACATCGGTACGGGTGGTCTTTACGGTAGCCTCGCCTGTCTTGGTCATCTTATCAGCCAATTCAGAGCGGAGCACTGTGACAGGAGTAGGAACTTCTGCTGGTGTGTTGATATTATAGGTGACATCGAATGTAGCCGTCTTGCCTCCGTAGGTCAGCGCAAACTTCTTGGTGTTGGTTTCACCGCCAATGAATGCGTTTGGATACTGAAGGAGGGAGATGGTGAAAGCATCCTCGTTAGCATCCCAGGCAGATTCAGCGTGGTAGGCAGCCTGCTCGCCGTAAGGCTGCAGAGTACCATCTTTACCGAACCACATGCCGTTGAAGTTGCCGTTGTAGCCGGAAGCGTCTGTTGGAACCAGGGCATCATCTACGTATGCCTGGAACATGGCGTCGCCGCTTGGGGTAACGCCTTCGGCTGTGTTGGTCTCGAGCCAGGTCTTCAGGGCGTTTACCAAAGTTGCAGTATCGGTGTTCAGCGTCTGGGCTACTTCTGTCAGCTTAAAGGTGGCAGGAACGGCTTCGTAAGAGCTGTTAGGATACTGGGTCACAGTTTGACTGTACTGTGCATTTGCCGATAGGCCGAGAAGGCTTGCTACGGCTGTCAGCATAAGATGTCTGACGTTTTGAGTACTTGTTTTCATAAATCTTATTTTTTGTTAGTTATGTTAGTTATTTTGGATATGGAGCACCACACTTATAATATGAAGTGCTTCGCATTGCCCGTTTTTGATTACGCTGCAAATGTAATACAAATATTGAAATAGTACTATAAAAATCGTCTGAAAATGTGGTAGTTGGACGAATTTGTTGTTGAATCGGACGATTCTTTTAGTGCTCGTTTTGCTTCGGAGGAATGTTTTAGTGAATGGACATATTTATTAGTTTTAAATTTGCTTGTCTTTTTATTTTTATATACTTTTGCACCGACAATTAAACTAAACTTAAAAGAGATGAAACAAGACTATCTTTTCCGCAACATGAACCGAGCATTCTTAGGAATTTCGCTGGCTCTTTGTTCGTTTAGCGCAACTGCAGCAAACTCGGAAATCACCGATAAGGTTTGGCGCATGTCTGCATCTGTTCAGTCGGTTGGCAGACCTGTTGATTTAATCAACGATGGCAATGCCAATGTCAACGCCCCATACTGGTCTTCTCAGCATGGTTCGGCGTTTTATGGTCAATATGAATATGTAGAACTCCAATGGGAGTTTAAGGCAAAGGTGAGCAGCATCCAGGTTTTCTGGACCACCGCTTCTGGCGACATCGCCCTGCCTACCGATGCCTATGTGGCTTATTGGGATGGAAACGAATGGGTAAAGAGTACACCTATTAATAATATATCCAAGCGCGGACTTTCCAATACTGCTACTGATGTGTCTTCTGATAGAATCAGAATCTATATGAAGAGTGACAAGGCATGTGGCATTCGAGAGGTGAATGTTTATGGTGAGATTGTCTATGACCCTTCGGTGCCCTACAAGTGGCCTTCTTATTCCCCAACCCTGGATTACGACTATCGGAGTGAATATCCTTCCTTGCAGCCGCCAACCAAGTTCTTGCCAGAGAACAATAATCAGCAGGGCTACATGGCTGATGGATGGTGGGCGATAGCCTGGGGACCTAAAACCAGCAAGTATGTGACCGAAGAAGCCAAGAAGAACATCCTCAAGAAGATGAACGAAGACTTCGCCTACTTCCGCGATGTGATGGGCTGGCCGCCAGACAAGCGAGCACGCAATGGTTATTACAGTACGGTATATGTATATGGAAGTGGCTTGTATAGCGACTCAGCCGACTCTACGGAAATGGGAGGGTGGCAAAGTGCCACCTATTATAATAATGCCAGCTGGCCTATGGTCAACATCAGTTATTATCCTATCGCCTGCTTCGACCCTTCTTTCACCTACGACTCTTACCACAGTAAGACCGTGACCGACCAGACCTTCCAGCAGAATGCATGCGTACATGAGGGCATTCATGCCATCTTCGCCGACCTGGAAGGCTGCAAGCAGTCTGCCTGGTATCAGGAGGCTGGCAACACCTGGCTGCAAGCTGAGGCTGAGGTAAAGAAGAGCGGAAAGACTCCAGAGAGCATGGGCTATCTGAGTGCGGGCAACATGATTGCTCCTTTCATGCCGATAGAATGCTATTCGGGCTGGTTGCTGGATGATTCCTTCGGCGGACCGAGTGCAGAAGGTGTAAATATGTATGGTGACAATGGGCAGATTTGCACCTGGCGCAATCTTCTGGGTGGCGTGCAATATGGAGAACTGTTCCCTCACTTTGTAAGCGAAATCCTGGGCAAGGGAAGTATTCCATGGATTTGGCGAAACTGCAAGACCCGAGTGCTCGAAGGAATGGCTGGAACCCTGGGCGACCGACAGATGCGCCACCTCATCACCGAGTATCGTGCCCGACAGGCGATGATTGATGTGGGTGTGTGGTCAACAGCCTGCAGAAAACTGCTCAACGACAACTGGCTAGTTGACATCAAGCAGGAATGGTCGCCTTATTCACAAAGCGTGAAGACTTGGCAAGCTACTCCATACGCCAACATGTATAAGTGTAACGAGACTGATAGTGCAGGATGGTATTATCCGGAATACAGAACCACGCCAGGATGGAGCGGTGCCAACCAGGTGCCATTGCACGTAGATGGCACCAAGGGCAACACGGTGAGCATCCATTTCAAGCCACTTGGCTCCAACATGGTCTGCCAGTTGTGCTACCGCACCAAGCGAGGCAAGATATATTACTCGCAGCCTGTGGAGGGAGAGGGCGACGTAGCCATGACCCTGCATGAAGAGCCTGCCAATGGCGTAGTGATTGCCGTCATCTCAAACACCGATTATATTTATGAGAACGATGAAACCCGCAAGCGCCATTTCGACTACCGATTGAAGATGGGCGAGCATGTGTATCAGCCAGCCAAGGCCCAGATGAAGTGGTATATGTACACGTTAAGACTCTCTGACCCAACTTTCAAGAAACCGACTACGGGCATTGAAAATCTTCAGAACGATGAGGCTGCCAAGTTTGCTCTGGTGGTAAACAAGACGATAGTTCGTGCGGGAGAGAGTTTGCCTATCAGCGTGAAGGCTGCTGGCAGATACCAGATTCCTGTGGTGATGTATTCTGCCAATGGTGCGGCTGTTTATTCACAGAGCTTCATGCGCGATGGTGATTATCACATTCCAGGTAATCTTTCAGCAGGTCTCTATTTCTTGAAGGCGTATAACGGACGTGAAAGTTCGGCGGTGAAGATTATAGTGAAATAAAAAGCTGAATTTTATCGTGAAATAAGAAAAACAACAATAAAAAATAACTGTTTATGATAAACAAGAAACCTAGAATCCGGAAAACAAGTGCCAAGGCGTTCATCGCCTTGGTCTTGCTGGCTGGCTCAGGATTGACACAGTCTTGTACGCAGGATGTGTTGGAAGGTCAGCCGTCATGGTTGGGTAACTCTATTTATGAGCAGCTCCAGAACTATGGCAATTATGGCTATACGATTCGTCTGATTGATGATTTGGGTCAGACGGCAGTGTTGAACAGAACGGGTAGCAAGACCCTCTTTGTGGCGGATGATGCTGCTTTCGATGAATTCTTCAAGTCGAACGACTGGGGCGTGCGTCGTTATGAAGATCTTTCTACCGGTCAGAAGAAAATCCTGCTCAACAGTGCGATGATCAACAACGCTTATCTCATCGAACTGCTGAGTAACCTGCAGGGCAATCCACCGCAGGAAGGTTTATGCATGCGTCGTGAAACAGCCGTTTCGGTGCTCGACTCCGTATCCCGAATCATGCCTGCCGACATGCCTGCCACCGAATATTGGGACAAACACAGAGGCAATGCCAAGGGCATTGTGCTGTTGCGCGACAACACCGGCAAGCCGATGATTCATTTCCTGCCTGCCTACATGCAGTATAATAAAATTACATCCAACGACCTCAGTATCCTGACCAACGGAGCCTCAAATTCCGTTTCCGACTCCTGGGTCAACGGTAAGAAGGTTGTAGAGAGCGACATTACCTGTAAGAATGGATATCTGCATAAGGTAGATGGCGTGATGGTGCAGTCGGACAATATGGCGCAGATTATCAACCGTCATGCTAATATGAGCATTTTTGCCCGCATGATGAACCGCTTCTCGGCACCTTATTATGATGACGCTGCTACCAAGGAATACAACCGACTGTATAACAACACCGACTCCGTGTTCACACTGAAGTATTTTGCTTCATCCGGCAATACTGGCAGTTACGGTTCGCCGAAGCAGGGCGAAGTAAATACCGACCCTTCAGACAGAACCGTAGAAGCCAAGCTGCTCTTCGACCCGGGCTGGAACCAGTATTTCCCTTCGGGTTCTTCTGATAAAGACCTGCATTATGACTGCGGAGCGATGCTCGTACCATCCGATCAGGCACTCAACGAGTGGTGGAATGCCGGCGGCAAGGTGCTGCAGGAAATGTATGGCTCCTGGGATGAGGTGCCAGCCAAGGTGCTCGTGAAGCTCCTGAACATCGGCATGATCAATTCCTTCTCCGAGACGGTGCCTTCCAAGTTCGGCAACATCGTAGATAACACCACCAAGACATCGATTGGCGTGACTCCTGCCGATGTGGATAGCTGCTTCATGGGTTGCAACGGTGTGGTTTATCTTACCAACAAGGTATTTCCTCCTGCCGATTATTCATCCGTTTCCTTCCCAGCCCTGGTGAACGAGAAGACGATGAACGTTATCTATTGGGGCATTTCCAGCATTCCAAACAATTCGTTCGAGCCATATCTCAACTCCATGGATTCTTATTACAGTTTCTTCATCCCAACCAATACGGCGATGCTGGAGTATGTGGATCCATGTTCATACGGCAACACCACGCAGGTGCTCTATCAGTTCTACTTTGACAATGACTCAAAGAGAGTGAAGGCGTATAGATTCAAGTATGACTTGGTCAACCATACCATAGGTGAGCAACTGACCGATGCTACCGATGCACAGGTAGAGAACCGACTGGTTGATTTGATTAACAACCTGATAGTTGTTGGCGATGTAGAGGATGGAAAGGCCTATTACAAGACCAAGAGTGGTGGCTATCTCAAGATAACGAACCCTGGCAATGTGGGAACGATGACTGTAGCAGGAGGCTTGCAGGTAGAGCAGGGTGGCTCCGTGACGATTCAGAGCATCACCGACAAGAGCAAGGACGGCAATGGTAAGTCTTATATCATGAACGAAGCCATGCCGATGACCAGCCAGAAGTCTGTTTATTCCATCTTGAAGGCGCATCCGGAGTTCTCTAAGTTCTACGATCTGATTGCAGGTTCTGGTTCTGTTTCCTCAAAAGATGCCCTTATGATAGCCAAGAGTGGTTCCAACACTTGCGCAGACATGAACATCTCGCTCTTCGATGCCTACAATTACACTGTTTATGTGCCAACCAACGAGGCGATAGAGAAACTGCATGCAGAGGGATATTTGCCATATTGGACTGATGTAGAGAATCTTACCGTAGATGATTTCGGAGGTAACAACAATAAGTTTAAGGAAGCAAAAACCGCTCTGGCAGCTCGCATCATCAATTTCCTGAAATATCACATCCAGGATAATTCTGTTATCATCGGTGGTGCAGACAATGCAAATGTGAAGTTCGAGACTTTTACTAATAATCCGGCCAACAAGCGTTTCTATAGTATCATGGTTACTTCGGATAAGGACAAGCTTGAGGTAACCGACCAGATGGGAACTCATTGCTCAGTGGTCAAGACACCTGGTCTTTACAACATCCAGGGCCGTGAGTATTGGATCAAGAACAAAGATAAGGAAAATGATGTTATCTACAACGCTTCTGATGTAGTGGTACACCAGATTAACGGAGCTTTGATCTATAACCAGAAAGAGCAGCTCAACAGTTGGAGAGAACTCATCGGACTGTCAACTTCTAAAAGTAAAGCAAGGAGAAGATAATTTATGAACACAAAATATAAATCTACGATATTGACACTGCTTTGTGCCTCTGCCTTGGGAGTGTCGGCGCAGGACCTTACGGCTGTGCATGGTGTTGTGAACGATGAGATTGGTGCCATCATCGGTGCTTCTGTCTGCGAGATTGACGGAAGTGGACGTATCATTGAATCAACGGTTACGGATGTCAATGGTAACTTCTCAATGAAAGTGCGCAACCCGAAGAATAAAATCCGTTTTAGCTACGTGGGATATAAGACCATCTCCATGGCTATTAACAAGTCGGAATACAACATCATGTTGACTTCTGATACGCAGATTGAAGCTGTGACTGTTACTGCCAAGCGCCGTTTGAACGCCGGTGGTCTGGCCATTCCGGAACGAGAGTTGTCGTACGCTACACAGACCATCTCTGCCAAGCAGTTCGAAGGACTAGGACTGAACACGGTGGATGAGGCGCTGCAGGGACGTATTTCGGGCTTGGACATCGTTTCTGTTTCAGGTAACCTGGGAGCAGGAACCAGTATGCGCTTGCGCGGTTCATCTTCTGTAAGTTCACTGACCAGCAGCAATCCGCTGATTGTGGTGAACGGCAACACCTGGAATGTGGATATGAGCAACTTTGATGTGAAGAATGCCAACGATGAGCAGTTCTCGCAGTTGCTTAATATCAACCCTGAAGATATTGCCAGCATCACCGTGCTGAAGGATGCTGCTGCCACTGCCATCTATGGTTCGCAGGGTGCCAACGGTGTCATCGAGATTACCACCAAGCGTGGTTCTCGTGGAAAACCGCAGCTCACTTACTCGCTCCGTCTCACGGGTACTCATCAGCCTAAGGGCTACAAGCTGCTGAATGGCGATGACTACACCATGCTGCTGAAGGAAAGTTACTTCAATCCGGAGCAGAGTGACAAGGCGTCTAATATTCCTGAGTTGAACTATGACCCTACTTATTCGGAATACGAACAGTATAACAACAATACTGATTGGATTGATGCCGTCACCCAGTTTGGTTTGCGCCAGAACCACTACTTGTCTGTAACCGGTGGTGGTGAGAAGGCTACCTTCCGTATTGCCGGAGGTTTCGACCATGAGACGGGTTCTGTCATCAAGCAGCAGTTGGACCGTTTCGCTACCCGTGTGGCATTAGACTACTATGTGAGCGACCGCATCAAGATTTCCACCAACTTCGCCTTGACTTACACCAAGAACAAGAAGAATTACGACGATCTCTTGTCGCTGGCTTACAAGAAGATGCCTAATATGGGCATTTACGAGCAAGATGCCGTGACAGGTGCAGACACCAATCGCTACTACACCATGTTGCAGTCGGCTTCCAGTGTCTTCAATGATGACCAGAAACTGTATGTCAATCCGGTGGCGAGTGCCAATCTTGCCAAGTTTGACGACCGGACTTACGACATCACCCCAGAGTTTGAGTTGAATTATCACCTGCTGGGCATGGACGAAGATCACACCCAGTTGAACTGGCAGGGTCGTGTGTATATGAACATCTTCAATGAGTATGTAGATAAGTTCTATCCTAACGAACTGGTCACCATTCCATGGTCAAATGGTGTAAACCTCTCCAACTCTAGCAGCAACAAGAGTGTGGCGTTCAATACCAAGCAGACACTCACATTCATTCCGGCGTTCAAGAACAAAGACCACTCCCTGATGGCTTTGGCTCGTTTCGAGTTGACATCAGGTAGTTCTAATGGTCAGGGCACGGATGGAAGTGGTCTTCCTGCAGGAGGAATCACCAGTCCAGATGCGGGTGGTATTATCTCGGGCTTGAGTTCCAGCTTCAGCCAGTGGCGTTCGATGTTCTATACGTTCTCTACCCACTATGCCTACAAGGGACGTTATATGTTCGACTTTTCGGTACGTGCAGATGGAACGACCAAGTTTGGTCCCGACCGTCGCTGGGGCTATTTCCCAGCTGTGTCATTGCGATGGAATGTGGTGGATGAGCCTTGGATGAAGCCAACGGCTAAATGGCTTTCCATGTTGAGTATCCGTCCTAGCTGGGGCGTGGTGGGCAACCAGCCTAATGCCGACTATCTCTATGCCAGCAAATATGCTACAAGCGACCGCTATCTGGATGCTTCTACCATGAGGCCAATCAACGTGAAGCTTACCGATTTGCGTTGGGAGAAGAAAGAATCATATAATGTAGGTATGGATTTCGGCTTCTGGGAAGATAAGCTGACGGCAACCATCGACTGGTACACTGAGACCACCCGGGATATGTTGATGAACGATGTTCGCATTCCTTCCAACACAGGTTACTATACCTTGGCTTACAAGAACGTGGGTTCCATGCGCAACACGGGTTGGGAGTTGAATCTCAATACCAACAAGCTCATGAAGTTCGGCAAGAAGTTCTGGATGGATGTCAATGTAACATTGGGTAACAACAAGAACGAGATTCTTACAATGGATCCGCAAATCCTGGAAACCCTCAACTCAACCTTTGCTTATGGCAATCGCGAGGTATTGCAGCGTGTGCAGGTTCACAATCCTTTCGGTGCCATCTATGGCTTCCGTAGCAAGGGCGTTTACCAGTATCAGTATGATACCTTTGCCAAAATGACCACCGAAGAGCAGCAAGCATTCCTGGCTTCTGGCAAGACAGCTCCTGTAGCCCGGAAAAAGGATGGTAGCGTTATTTATGATGACAAGGGAAAACCGGTTCGCATGATGTATAATTACTCCAACAATGCCAATGCCAAGAACTACAAGTTCAGAGGTGGTGATGCTATCTATGAGGATATCAATGAAGATGGAAACATCAATGAGCTCGATATCGTTTATTTGGGAAGCTCCCTGCCAAAGCTGACGGGTGGATTCGGTTTCAACTTCAACTATGGCAACTGGAAACTCAATGCGCAGTTTAATTATCGTATAGGCAACAAGGTGCTCAATCTCAACCGTCTCGATGCTGAAGCCATGGTCAACAACAATAACCAGAGTCAGGCTGTGAACTACAGATGGCGCAAGGAAGGCGATATTACTTCTATCCCAAGAGCCATGTATGGAACAGCTTCCAACTACAATACACTGATAAGCGACCGCTTTGTGGAGGATGGTTCCTTCCTGCGTCTCAACTATCTGCAGCTTTCTTACGCCTTCAACCAGACGTGGGTGAAGAAAGCCATAGGCTTGCGAGGCTTGCGCTTCTACATGAGTGCCAACAACCTGTTCTGCCTGACCAAATATACGGGAGCCGATCCTGAGGTGGGCTATGGCAGCTATGGTGCTTCTGTGGATTCAGGTCAGACTCCTCGCGCTAAATCATATACATTAGGTTTAACAGTTGATTTTTAAACGAAAGATTATGAAACTGAAAAATAAGATATTGACAATCGGTGTAGCCGGAGTGTTGGGGATGGGCCTTACTTCCTGTTCCGACTTCCTGACTATCGAGCCGCTCAATGAAATAGTACAGGACAAGTTCTGGAACAGCAAGAGCGATGTCGAGAATATCGTGATGGGATGTTATTCTGCCATGCAGTCGCAGACCATCATCGACCGCATGATTATCTGGGGCGAATCTCGTTCAGACAATATGGTGGGCGGAACCAACATCGCCAACAACGAGAGCTTGCTCAACGTGTTCAAGGAGAATATCAATGCCAAGAATGCCTATACCTCGTGGGGTGAATTCTATGACATCATCAACCGATGCAACCTGGTGCTGCTCTATGCGCCAGAGGTGGCTCAGAAAGACCCTAACTATTCTGAGAGTGAGTTGAATGCCACCCGTGCCGAGGTTTCTGCCATCCGCGACTTGATGTACTTCTATCTGATTCGTGCGTTCAGAGACGTGCCTTACACCACCGAGGCTTTTGTGGATGATTCACAGAAGATGGACCTTCCTGCCACTCCGTTTGATGAGGTGCTCAATAACCTGATTGCCGATTTGGAAAGTGTGCGTCCGTATGCTGTGACAAAATATCCGGAAAACAAACCGCTTTATCAGTTTGGCCGCATCACCCGTGACTGCATTGATGCCATGCTCTGCGATATGTATCTGTGGAAGCAGGACTATTCCAATGCCGTGAAGTATGCCGACTATGTGCTGGAGAGCAAGACCAAGGAATTCAAAGGTGGCAATATTTCGATGGGAGGAGGCGCCTCTCTCACAGGTAAGCTGTTTGAAGGTTATCCGCTGCTTTGCGATAAAAACCTGATAACCGGCGGTAGCTATGGTTGGTCATACGGACTGATTTATAGTGCTGAAGGGTGCAAGGAGAATATCTTTGAGCTGCTTTACGACAAGTCGGAGACGATGCTCTCTAACGGAAGCGTTTCCTATTTGTATGGTAACCAGACCGAAGCCGGCATCATCAAGCCTGCCGATTTCATAGGCAGCGATGTGGAAGACCAGCAGTTTAAGGTGTTCAAGGACAAGTACGACCTCCGCTATTACCAAAATATAGAAAAGGTAAGCACCTCTGTCTATGGAATCCAGAAAATTGCCAGTTCGGATGTTGTCGTAACTGCAAGTGCTGCCGACATTAAATCAATAGGTATCAGGTATGACAAGAGCAACTGCTATGCTCCTTGGGTTATCTATCGCACGGCAGACGTGATGCTCATGAAGGCTGAGGCTCTTACCCAGCTGGTAAAGTCAGACCCACAGACCGATGAGGAGAAGGCACAGAACGATTCGTTGCTGAAGGCAGCCTACGAAATCGTGAATGTCATAGAAAAGCGTTCTTCCTTTGCCGGCAATTATGAGAGCATTCCTTACGACAGCTATTCAAGCAAGAACCAGATGGAGGAACTCGTGCTGCAGGAACGCCAGCGTGAATTGATGTTCGAAGGCAAACGATGGTTCGACCTGGTGCGCAAGGCACGCCGTGACGGAAAGACCAACTTCCTGGTGAACAAGGTTCAGCAGAAGGGTTCAGACAATGGTGGTGTGGTGCAAACCAAGCTGGCGAAGATGGATGGTCTCTATTGGCCTTACAACAACGATGAACTCAAGGTGAATGGAAACCTGGTTCAGAATCCTTCGTATGGCTCTGGAAGTGCTACTACTGATAGTAAATAATAAAAAATGACGAAAATGAAAAACAAGATGAAATATGGACTGATGCTGATGATAGGGCTGTGGATGACGGCCTCCGTCATGTCAAGCTGCTCTGATGAGCCTGATAAGTCCAACTTTTATACATTCAAGGGGCAGATGGTAAGCGACTACCTGTTGAGCAACCAAGACTTCAGCGAGTTCTCTCTTATCCTGGAACGTGCGGGCATGATGAAGCAGATGTCGGCTTATGGTGCCTATACCTGTTTTGCGCCAACCAATGAGGCTATCAATCGCTATTTGAGCAAGAAGGGATTAAGTTCGGTGAACGAACTCTCTGAGGCCGACTGCGATACGATCGCTCGCACCCATCTCATCAGCAACATGTATGCTACCTCTGACATGAACACGGGTGTTATCTCCACTCCTAACATGAACCGTCGTTATATAGAGGTGACTCATGGATTGGACAAGGATAGCAATGCCGTAGTGTTTCTTAACAGAACATCGCACATCATCTATGAGTTGCAGGATGACTCTGTAGAGAATGGTATCATGCAGCCGGTGAGCGAGGTGCTGGAAAACAGCAACCGCATGTTGCCAGACGTGATGGAGGAGAATAAGAAAATCTCTCTCTTCTCTGAGGCTCTCACCGCTACGGGCTTGGCAATCTTGATGAGAAACACCTATCGAGATGCAGATTATGACCCGGAGAAATATCCTCGTTATAAATATACATCGCATGTCAACAAGGAGACTGCCACTGTTCCAGACACCAAGGAGTATGGTTTCACAGCCTTTGTGCCTACCGATTCTATCTTGGCAAACAAGTATGGCATTCACTCGCTGCTAGACCTTTACAAGAAGTCATGTGAAATATATGATGTCATGTATCCGGAGGATGTGAGCAAGGAAGGACACAGCTTTGAGAACCTGACAGACAGCGTGAACCCTCTGCGCCGCTTCATGGAATATCATATTCTGAACCGCAAGATTCAAGGCTGGAACTATCTCACCCCGCTGAATGACATCGGTATCATGACCGCCCTGATGAACCCGGTGGATTGGTATGAGACTCTGTTGCCACATACCATGATGAAGGTAGAGAAACTCACCGTGCTGAAGTATGCTGATGCCGACCAGATGCGTGAACGTTACATCAATCGCCGCCGAGACGATGAATACAGAGTGCGTGGTGCGATGATTCAGAAGAGCGTGGAGAATGAGTATTCCAACCAAGCAATCAATGGATGGTATTTCTATGTGGATGACATCCTTGCCTTCGACGAGACCACTCGCGACATCGTGGATAACTGCCGCATCCGTATGGACTTCTCTACCATCTTCCCGGAATTGGAGACTAATGGCATCCGACAGAACGGAAACGTGAAGCAGCAGGACCCTGAATATGACGAAACAGGTAAGTATGGTAGAAACTATTACTTCCCTAACGGATACCTGAAAGGCGTAAAGAGCACAGGTTATTTCGTTTATCGTCGTCCTCACGATTACTACGATTCCTACGAGGGAGATGAGTTCAACCTCTTTGGAAATTTCGACATCGAGTTCAAGCTGCCTCCTGTACCATACGAGGGAGATTGGCAGATTCGATTGGGTTATGCGGCTGAATCTACCCGTGGTATTGCCCAGATTTACTATGATGGCAAACCGCAGGGCATTCCTCTGGATATGACCAAGGACTTGACCGATGCTTCCCTGCTCGGAGCCGAGTGGGTGCAGGACTATGCAAGCATGAGCGATGCAGAGAAGTCGGCAGATTATAAGAACCTGAAAAACAAGGGATATTATCGTGGTGCCATGGGCGGTTATCGCTATGATGGAGCCGGAGCGAGCACCTATCGCCAGTTTGTTACGGTTCAGATGACTCTTCGCCGTGTGCTCTGTACCGTGCATGTCGATCCGAAGAAAGACCATTACCTGCGTATCCGTTGCGTCTCTACAGGTAAGACCGAGTTTGACCTCGACTATCTGGAACTCGTACCAAAGAGCGTATATGGTGTGACGGATGGCAACAGCATGGAAGATCCATTGTAAAGAACAAATAATCTCAAGAAATATGAAAATATTCAAGACATACAAAATACAGGCACTAGCCGCCATCCTGGCGGCTCTGTGCTACTCTTCCTGCTCAGACAAGTGGGATGAGCATTACGGTGAGAACTCGGAGGGAATAGTTAATGCTACCCTTTGGGAAGCCATCAGCGGCAATGCCGACCTGACCAACTTTGCCAAGGTGGCAAAGGCTTGCGGATATGACCTGGCATTGGACGGAAGCCAGACTTTCACGGTTTTCGCTCCCACCAACAGCAGTCTGAGTGCTGAGCAGGCCGACAGTTTGGTGAATCTCTATAACGAGCAGAAAGCGGCAGGTGTGAAAACGGCAGAAAATCCGGTGGTGAAGCAGTTCCTGCAGAATCACATCGCCCTCTACAAGCAGTCGGTGTCTTCAGTCACCTCCGATTCCCTGGTGATGATGAACGGCAAGTATCAGCCATTCTCCTCATCGGCTATCGGTGGCGAAAGCTATGAAACCAAGAATGAACTTTACAATAATGGTATCTTATATACCATCAATGGCAAGGTGAAGTATGAGCCGAATGTGTTTGAGTACCTGGCGATGGACCATGAGCTTGACAGCGTTTATCAGTTCATCAACCGTTTCGGAAAATATGAGTTTGATGCCAATCAGAGTGTTCCTGGAAGTATCGTGGATGGCAAGACGCAGTATCTTGATTCGGTGATGGTGTATAATAACAGGTTCTTTGATTCTTATGGTAAATTGAGCGCAGAGGATTCCACCTACTGGTTGCTTGCTCCTACCAATGCGGAATGGAAGCGTATGGTAGAGGAATATACACCTTATTTCAATTTCGACACGAAGGTGGAAAATCGTGATTCCCTGCAATATACGCTTACCCGCCTGATGATACTGAACAGTGCCATCTTCAACCGCAGCGGAAACAAGGATGAGGCTTTCCGTGATTCAGCCGTTTGTACAATGGCAGAGTCGGATACTTATTATACGCTGTACTCTAACGAAAAGCGAACAGGTATATTCTACCGTCCGTTTGATGCAGGAGGCATTTTTGAGGGAACCCAGGATATTGCCCTGAGCAACGGACATGTGCGCAAGGCTTCCAACTTCCGCATTACTCCTTACGACAACGTCTTGAAGAAGTTGCTGGTGGAGGCGGAGAGTACCTTCAACCTGGATACTCTGGATAATGCCATCGACCCTTACACCGTGCGCAATGTGCCTACTAACAATCCTTTCTATGGAAAAATCTCCAACAATTCGTTTGCAGAGATTGCTCCTAAGAGTTTGGGCTCCCAGCCTACGGTGACTTTCAATATTGATAATGTCCTGTCAAAGGTGGGTTATGATATTTATGTAGTCTTTGCCCCTGCGTTGGCATACGATACCCTGGCTACCGATGAGCAGCGACTGCCGGTGAAGTTTAAGACTCGCATCGGCTATCAGGCTAGCGGTGCTACCGTTTGGGAACGTCCGGTTTCTTCTGTTACGAAGCCAGATGTGGTAGATACCGTCAAGGTGAAGAGCAACTATAAGTTCAAGACTTCGGGCTACGGCTTGTCGCAGGGACTGCCAAAAATCAAGATTTTCACCGATGTGTCAAGTAATCAGACATCCAAGTATCAGACTACCATGCGCATCGACTGCATCATCGTTCGACCACATGATGCCCCTGTGAGTGAAGCTAGGGAAATCAAGATTTCTTATTAATCCTTCTTAATTACGTATATACAATGAACAAATATATTATATTCGGTTTGTCTGCCTTGATGCTGGGTGCAAATGGTGCATTTGCGCAGAGCGAGGCTACCACCTCAGGTCAGTTGGAGAAGACTGTGAAGGCGGTGAAGCGTTATCCTTCCCGTAAGGTGAAGGGATGTGTCGTCGATGCCGCCACTAAGTTGCCTGTTGCCGGAGCCTTGGTAAGTGTGGGCGAGATTCAGGGCTATAGTGTGCTCACCAATTCTAAGGGTGAATATACGCTGGATGTCCCTTTGGTAGCCTCTTCTCTCCTGGTTACTGCTCCTGATTACAATGTCACCAAGATAGGATTGGTAAACGATGAGGTGCAGAAGAAAGCCTCTCTCTATTCCACGGTTTTCGCGGCAGAGTATAGTGAAGACAATAATGTCACTGCCATGCAGAAAGCCACTGGCTTCCAGTATTCCACTGCCTCCAGCATAGAGGAGGAAGTTCAGAAGCGTCTGGGTGCCCAGGTGCGCACGGTGGCCCGCAATGGCAACCCTGGCGTAGGAGGTGTGATGTTTATGAACGGCTTGAATTCGCTCAACGTCAATGCGCAGCCGCTGATAGTTGTGGATGGCGTTATCTTCGACCAGCAATATAGTCGCCTGATGCTGCACGATGGCTTTTACAATGATATTCTTGCCAATATCTCGCCAACCGACATCGAGGAGGTTTCCGTGCTTCGTAATGGTACGGCTCTCTATGGTGCCAAGGGTGCCAATGGTGTTATTGTCATCAAGACACGCCGCAGCCACAGCATGGCAACCAGAATCACGGCAAGCTTGTCAACGGGCATTACCACCAAGCCTAAGTTCTACGATATGATGGATGCGTCGCAGTATAAGAGCTATGCTTCTGATCTGCTGGCTACCACCCGCACCAAGATTACCAACTTCAAGTTCCTCAACGAGGACCCTACCTATTATTATTATCCTCAGTATCATAACAATACCGACTGGAAGGATGGGGTGTATCGTAATGCCCTCACCCAAAACTATAATATCAATGTAGAGGGTGGTGATGATGTGGCAGACTACAATCTGAGCTTGGGCTATGTGGCCAATCAGACTCCATTGAAGTTTAACAACCAGAACCGCTTGAACATCCGATTCAATGCAGATATTCGACTGACTAATAAGTTTAGCGTGGCATTTGATGCCTCTTTTACCAACCAGACCCGCAATATCCGCAACGATGGCGCACCGGAGAGCTATGACGAGGGTACTCCTACCGCTCCTTCGTTCCTGGCTTATGTCAAGAGTCCGATGCTGAGTCCATACGCCTATGCCAATGGCGTGTTGAGCAACAGCTATCTCGACATCAGCGACGAGACCTATCTGGACGAGGCCTTGGCAAAATATTCCAACTATAATTATAAGTTGGGTAATCCATACGCCATCAATGAGTATGCTGATGCTGAAAACAAAAACCGTTGGGAGAATTCCATGGTCAACTTGGCTATTACGCCTAAGTTCCAGTTTAACAAGCATCTCTTTGTGAGCGAGCATTTCAGTTATAATCTGGTTAATACCAACGAGAAGTATTATATCCCAATCAGCGGTGTGCCTGATTACTATGTGGGCAGCGTAGGTGCCTACCGCGAGAATGAGGTGCGCTCGCTGTTCTCCAAGCAGAACTCCGTGATGAGCGATACCCGCATCGACTGGAGCAACCGCTATGCGGCTCATGCCATCCATCTCTTTGCTGGAGCACGCATCAACTGGGAGAGCTACACGCTCAACAGTCAGCTGGGTTACAATACCGGTAACGACAAGACTCCGTTCATCTCCAGTTCGTTGTTGAACGTGAAGACCTCTGGTGCCAATGACAACTGGACATCCATCGCCTGGTATGCGCAGGCTGAGTACAACTATCTGCAGCGCTATTACTTGCAGGCCAACCTCACCACCGAGGCCTCTTCCCGATTTGGCAAGGATGCCGATGGCGCCTTGAATATGCTGAATGCCGCCTGGGGCGTTTTCCCGGGAGTGCAGGCTGCTTGGGTAGCCAGCAATGAACCTTGGTTCAAGGTGCCGGGCATCAACTATCTGAAACTGAGTGCGGGCTATGATGTAAGTGGCAACGATGATATTGATTATTATGCTGCTCGCAGTTATTTCTCAGCAACCAAGTTCCTGCAGACCGTTTCAGGACTCGTGTTCGACAACATCGGCAACAACCACCTGAAGTGGGAGACTACCAAGAAGTGGAATGTGGGCTTGGAGACGAATTTACTCAACAACCGGTTGAACTTGCGCCTCAACTACTTTAATAGCCGCACCGATGATATTCTCACCTACCAGTCGCTGAGCTATGTGTCTGGTTTGGATAAGAACTGGTGCAATGGTGGCTCCTTGAAGAATAGCGGTTACGATGTAACAGCTATAGGCAAGGTTATCAATACCCGAAACTTTGCCTGGGAGTTAGGCGGTAGCATCGGTCATTACAAGAATGAAATCGTCTCTTTGCCAGAAGGCAAGGAATATATTGACAACACGGTGTATGGTGCCACGATAAGAACCCAGGTGGGCAAGCCTGCCAATCTGTTCTATGGCTATCGCACGGCAGGAGTGTTCAAGAGCACGGAGGATGCTCAGGCAGCCGGTCTCTATATCATTGGCGACAACGGAATGGACAAAAACTATTTCGGTGCTGGCGATATGCAGTTTGTTGATAAGGATGGCAATCATATAATCAATGCCAAGGATTGCGAGGTGATAGGTGATCCTAATCCGGATTTCTATGGCAATATCTTCACCTCCTTTGCCTACAAGCGTTTCCGCCTTGACTTCAACTTCAATTACAGCGTGGGCAATGATGTTTACAACTACATGCGCCAGCAGTTGGAGTCAGGCAGCCGTTACATGAACCAGACCACGGCTGTGAGCAAGCGTTGGCAGAGCGAGGGACAGGTGACAGACATACCTAAGGTAACCTTCCAGGACCCAATGGGCAACGGTCGTTTCTGCGACCGCTGGATAGAGGATGGCAGTTATCTGCGCCTGAAGACCGTTACCTTGAGTTACTCTTTGCCAGTGAACTCCACCCTGCTGCAGGGCTTTCAGTTCTGGATTCAGGCAAACAATCTGTTTACCTGGAGCAAGTATCTGGGCAGCGATCCTGAGTTTACGATGACCTCAGCCGTGATAGGACAGGGCATCGACCTGGGACAGTTGCCGCAGTGCCGCAGCATATTGGCTGGTGTAAAGATCAATCTCTAATCGTAGCAGAATTCATCAAACATTATAAAGCAATCAATTATGAAAAAAGTAACATATATCCTTATATGGGTGCTGTTGGGAGGGGTGAGCGCCATGTTTACCTCTTGCGGAGATTTTCTCGACCAGGAGTCTGATAGAGTCATCTCTGCCGACAAAGACCGTCTCAATGCAGCTTCTGATACACTGTATTCAGTGATAGGCATCATGAACAAGTTGCAGGCTTTGTCCGATCGCACCATTCTTCTTGGAGAATTGCGTGGCGACCTCTCAGAAGTGCAGGACATTGCCTCCGCTGATTTGCGTGAGTTGGCCAATTTTAATATCTCAACCGAGAATAAGTACAATGCTCCCCGCGATTATTATGCGGTCATCAACAATTGCAACTATTTCCTGGCCAAGGCAGATACCATGGTAAAGAACAGCAAGAATGAGCGCATCTTTGCCAAGGAGTATGCTGCGGTGAAGGCTTTCCGTGCCTGGACTTACCTGCAGCTGGTGCTAAACTATGGCAAGGTTCCACTCATCACGACACCTATTCTTACCAAGGACGATGCGGACAGGCAGTATGAGATGAAGGACATCCAGGGCATTTGCAATTATTTTGCAAGCGACATTGCTCCGTATGCCAACGTGGAGACACCCAACTATGGAACCATCCGCGGCAACGACTCCAAGTTGTTCTATTTCCCTATCTATGTGCTGATGGGTGACATGAACCTTTGGGCAGGCAATTATCGTGAGGCTGCGCTTTGCTATTATAAGTACATCAATAGCAGAAATGGTTCAAACTCTTCTTATCCTATAGATAAAAGAACTGTGAGCTGGTCTTCGAGTGATAGTAAATGGCGAATGATAGAAGATGGTTGGAGTTCGGATTTCCAGGTGGAGTCGAATTCTGCCACTTCGGAGCTCATCACAGAGATACCTGGAGATTCCATTCCTGCCGAGGGCAATTACAGTGAGTTGAAGAACCTGTTCAGTTCGTCGGCAAGCAACAACTACAAGGTATCCATCATGCCTTCAGTGGCGTTGCGCACGCTCTCCCAGGCTCAGAAGTATTGTCATCTCAATGCAGATAAAGAAGTGATTTATGCGCCTGATAATTTGAAAAATAACAGAAAGGGCGACCTCAGATACCTTTCTGCTGTATCTAACTACAGTGGAATATTAGGAGAAGATTATGTGATCAACAGCAAATATTCAAGTCGCAATGTTCACATTTATCGTCGCACCATGGTTTATCTCCGCTTGGCAGAGGCGTTGAACCGTGCCGGTTTCCCACGTTTTGCCTTTGCCATTCTGAAGACGGGCGTCAACAATGATGTGATTGAGAATGATATTTTGCCTTATTATCCGGAGGAGGAAGCATTCTTGAAGCAGTTTGATTTCCCGACTTCGAAATATAAACTCCGTACCAAGTCGGAAGGCTCTGATGAAAATACGGTTGGTATTCATTCCAAAGGCTCTGGCTGGTCGGAATATAACGATTTCTATGTTTATCCTGAAAGGGATAACATGGCTGAGGAGCAGGATGCCGTGGAGGATTTGATTGTTGATGAGGGTGCCTTGGAATTTGCTTATGAGGGTACTCGCTTCTACGACTTGATGCGTGTGGCATTGCGTCGCAATAATCCTGCTTATCTTGCCGACAAGGTGTATGCTCGCCAAGGTGAGGACAAGAAGGATGTAGTGAAGAGCCTGATTAAGTCTGATTTGAACAATATATCCAGCTGGTATCTCAACTGGGATGGAAAAGTAGGCTTGGGTTCTCTTTTCAAGGATGGGAAATAATATTCAAAGACATCATGTCTTAGTGGATATGTAAACGGAAATCGTCTGTAATAGGAATATTGCAGGCGATTTTTTGTTGTTTTTGAACGATTCTTATAAGATGGTTTTGCTTACGATACCGATTATGTATTCGTCAGGAACAAGTCCCCAATATCTAGAGTCGTTGGAATCTAAAACATTGTCGCCTGCCATGAAATAATAATCATGTCTGAATCGATGTGTGGTGAAAGGTTTGCCGTCTTGGTAAACATGTTTTTGCTCCCAGTTGATAACCACGTTTTTTTGTGTTTCATATTCCAATAAGATTTTATATAAAGCTGCATTTTGTGGAGTAATTTTTATAAGGTCTCCTTTCCTAGGGATATAATAAGGTCCAAAGTCCTTAATGGTCCACATGGGCAGATGGTCGTCAAAAGGTATGGCTCTTAAGGCTCCTGGTGCTATGAAAGAGTCTGGAATGGATTTCAAGGCTAGCTGTTGCTCTCTATAGCCTAGGATGCCCTGGTAGTTATTATTATGATATACGCCATTGGTGATGCTGATGCTGTCTCCAGGTAAGGCGATGCAACGTTTGCAAAACACATAGTTGATGACAAATTTAATTTGCCATTCCTTATTGGGCATGTTGAATACCACAATGTCATTGTGTTTGATGGAACGATAACCTTTGGTACGAAAGCATTTCAGGTTTACGCCTTCCTTGCTGAACTGGAAGTCTTTGTATATGCGTGCTCCCATCAAGGTTTTGTTGACGAAGATTCTATTGCCTGGATGTAGTGTTGGGAGCATCGATTCAGACGGAATTATGAAAGTATCAGTGATGAATATACGTATAACGAGCCACACGCCATAAAGCATGCTGCTTGTGGCTATGGTCAGAAGGAAAAAGCGAATCATCTTTTCCGTCCATTTTTTGATGTCATGTAATCTGTTATGTGTCATATATGAAAATCTTGGGTACGTTTACAAAGGTAATAAGAAAAAACTTTATAACCAAATGTAATGAGTACAAATAGTACACAATGCGAAAGAAAATGAAATATTGGGTATAAAAATAAGTACTATTGGGCTATTCGTTGCATGCCTTAGACGATTCTTTTATGTTTTAGAACGATATTGTTATTAGCTTCTGACTATTTTTCATACTTTTGCCCCAAAAAATGAAACTAAATATGACGAAAAAACAAATGAATAGAAGAAAAGAATTTGCTAGAATTCTATTCTGCTTGTTGTTGGCAATGCCATTGGTTTGTGCATGCACATCAAGCCGTGAACATAGATTGCAGCAAATAGAGAGTTTGTTGGATACATGCCCTGACTCTTCATGGGCAATGCTATGCCAGGATAGTATATATCTTGGGGCGTATTCCAAGAGTGACAGGATGAGACACCTGTTGCTTCGTGCAGAAGCAATGAACAAACTATTTTACTCCATGGATAGCTTGGATTATATGGAAGAGGTTCTTGACTATTACTCTTCGCATGGCAGTGCAGAAGAGAAAGCTCAGGCGAGCTATATGATGGGTAGTGTGTATCGTGACAGAAGCAATAGTCCCAAGGCTTTACAATACTATAATGAAGCCGTGGCAAGTTTTGGTATGGATAGGAAGGATTGTAATCTTTTATTGCTTTCGAAGATATATGGGCAAATAGCCGAAATCTATAGAAAACAGCGTTATCCTCAGATGGAAGAAACAGCTCTTAACAAAAAAGCAGCGTTTGCTTTAGCGGCAAATGATACTTTGGGCTATATTCAAGCATTAGAACGTAGAGCTGGTGTATTTCATCAATTAGGAAAGATGGATTCTGTTTTTAAGATCACATCTCAGGCTTATCGGAGCTATAGGAAGATTGGCAGAGAGGATTATGCAGCATCCGCTTTGCCCCCTTTGACGGATATTTATTTGCGAAGAAAGGAATATGCAAAAGCCAAACAAACACTTGATGAGTATCGTACGAAGTCTAAGTTGTTGGATAAAAAAGGAGACCCTTTGTATCCGGAAATAGAGTTTTACTATAATTATTTGGGGATGTATTATAAAGAGGTAGGACTATTGGATTCTGCTTTGTGGTGCTATCGTAAGTTGTTGAATTATCCATCTGACATAGAAGATTTGGAAGCTGGGTATAGGGGGTTGATGTCTGTGTACTCTTGTAAGGGTATGGCAGATTCTGTAGTGAAGTATGCTAGATTATATGCAGATGCTAATGATACGGCAAACTTTCGAAATTCGGCAGCGGAAGTTAGTAAAGTGCAAGCTCTGTTCGATTATACGGAAAGCCAAAAAGTGGCAATCAGAAAAGCAGAAGAGGCAAATAGGGCTTGGAAGACTTTATCGGCTGCACTATTCATAATCTTGGTATTAGTATTCTTTGTAAGAAAGCTGGTGCGTAGCAACCAAAAAGTTAAAACTTTTTTAAATCAAGTTCAAAACAAATTGGTTTCTACGCAAAATGTGCTAAAATTGCAAGAGAAAGAAATGAGAGATCTGAATGTTGTGTTAAGTGTTTATCAGTCAAATGCAAATGAAGGGAAATGGAAAGAAGATAGAGATTTTATGAATTCCAAGATTGTAAAGTCGTTTCAGTCTTATGCCAATATGGGTAAACAACCGACTCATGGAGAATGGAAAGATTTGTTGGTGTTGGTAGAAAAGTCTATACCTGAATTTTGGAAGGCGATGTCTTCTTTTACCTCAATGATGGTTGATGTAGAATTTAAGGTTTGTTTGTTGACTAGGCTTTCGTTCACGCCTTCTCAGATTGCCAATCTTTTAGGGGTTTCGAAGCAGAGTGTTACTAATAAGAGAAAAAAGTTGGTACAGATATTGTTTAATACAAATGATATAAAGAAATTTGATTCTTTTATAGGGGGATTAGGATGATGGCTTGTGCTAGCTTGCATAGTTATATTAATTATATAATGTTTTGGAAGAAATAATGCCACTATTACCACGCAGCGATATAATAATTTGATATATAATTATTTAAGCGTGGTAATAAAGGCGTTTTTTATTGCCACTTATTACCATTTTATTGCCACAAAGCAGCGAAATTTATATCTTTTTTGCGTAAAACATGAATATTTCAGCGTAAAACAGGAGATTTCCTGCAAAAAACATATAAATAAAGAGAGAGTAAGCCTGTATTAAAACGCATTCTTTTATTAGTGCGAACATTTCTTGTAACTCAGATGCTTTATTATCGTGCTTAGAGTCTGTAAATGATTTTCTGAAATAGTGCCCGTTAACATGGGTGATTGTGCCCGCAAGCACGAGTACTCATGCCCACAAGTACGAGTACTTTTAACCGCCTATTTTGGGCACGAATACCCAAGGCTTTGGTTATAATTGGGCAAAGGCTCGGGTTGACTTTGCGTAAAGTCACTATGACTTTTCCTGATTTCAGTAGACACTTTTTTACTTTATAAACTAGAAAGGTAGA
>OOCQ01000410.1_pt1 | contig 36963 bp, 34 predicted proteins | sample 1671121 | NCBI WGS metagenome assembly OOCQ01 (sample SAMN06348124, study PRJEB24527) | human gut metagenome | biome: human gut; feature: ankylosing spondylitis patient; material: feces | host: Homo sapiens | place: China | collected 2015-10 | reverse complement strand
AACAAGATAGGCTATTTATGAAGTATACAGCACGTTGTTTTGTTTGCATTTGTAAATCAAATAATTTACAAAACAAACTTGTGTTTTTTATTTATTCTTGTTACATTTGTAAACTATAATTTTATTATTACGAATCTATTTACACCCCTAAAAATGGAAGAAAATGAAGCTCTAATTGTTGCCGAAAGAATGAAAAGTTTTATAGAGTATAAGGGTATATCTGTTACGCAATTTGCTGATGCAACTAAGATACAGAGATCTTCAATGTCTCAAATTTTGGGTGGACGAAATCAGAAGATCAGTATCAATACCATTGGGAAGATACATTCTGCCTATCCCGACTTATCTATCTATTGGCTGTTATATGGAACAGGCCCTATGATTTTGACGGCGACAATACCTTCGGCCGAAAACATTACCTCACCCTCCAAAGAATTTTCAACATCTTTATTTCCCGAGGAGAATGAAATAAAACCGGACGAATATACAGCTCCTTCAAAATATTCGAGGGAAAATGGCTCTAATATTCATCAAAAACAGGACCATAAACTTGAAAATGAAGAAGTAACAAACTTAAAAGCACCATTTTTCGAGCCATCGGAACAGGTCGTAAAAAATAAAAAAGTAACTAAAATCATGATTTTCTACTCCGATAATACGTTTGAGACATTTTCCCCGGACAATGAATAACTCGTCTTTATCTTTTAAAGGAGAAATAAAACGATTGCATAATCCGATAAACTTTTGCTTCGCTTTTGGGTTTATACTATCTTTGTTCAGCTAAAATAATTTTATGAAAAAATATATTCTTGACTTTCGGGTTGTTGAAAACACAAAACTGCACGATAATTATGCTCTTTTGAAATTGAAACCCGATAATAATGAACCGTTGCCCGATATGTTACCCGGGCAGTTTGTCGAGGTTCGTGTAGACCGATCTCCTGGTACATTTTTAAGGCGTCCGATTTCTATCAATTTTGTCGATTCCTCTCTCAATGAACTATGGCTATTGATAAGAAAAGCCGGTGAAGGAACTCGGACTTTATGCGATTTGAAACAAGGAGATAGTATTAATTTGGTTTTACCATTGGGTAATACATTCAGTTTACCCGATGAAACAGATTCGAATATATTGCTTATCGGAGGAGGCGTTGGAATAGCCCCGATGCTGTATTGGGGCAAATACTTAAAAGAACGGAATTATACCCCCAAATTTTTGTTAGGATTCCGTTCAGACAAGGATATACTGCAATATGAAATGTTTCGGCAGTTTGGAGATGTATATATTTCCACAGAAGACGGCTCTTTGGGCGAAAAAGGATTCGTGACTCAGCACTCCTTGTTAAATAGTAAACTCGATAAGCTGTATGTTTGCGGCCCGAAACCCATGATGGTAGCCGTCGCCCGATTTGCTCATGAACGAAACATATCCTGTGAAGTATCTCTCGAAAATATGATGGCCTGTGGCGTAGGCGCATGTCTCTGTTGCGTAGAAGATACGATCGAAGGCAATACTTGTGTATGTAAGGAAGGTCCTATCTTTAATATAGAAAAACTAAAATGGCAGATTTAAAAGTAAATATAGGTGGATTGCTTTTGAAGAATCCCGTAATGACGGCATCGGGAACATTCGGCTACGGCGAAGAATTTGCCGATTTCGTCGATTTATCTCGGCTGGGAGGAGTCATTGTAAAAGGAACGACGCTGCATCATAGAGAAGGCAACCCGTATCCTCGCATGGCCGAAACGCCTTCGGGAATGCTCAACGCAGTAGGATTACAAAACAAAGGTGTCAATTACTTCATCGAAAATATATATCCTCGCATAAAAGATATCGATACCCATTTCTTGGTAAATGTATCGGGATCCTCAATAGAAGACTACGCCGTTACGGCAGAGAAAATCGCTGCATTGGACAAGATTCCGGGAATTGAGTTAAACATCTCTTGCCCGAATGTGAAAGAGGGTGGAATGGCTTTCGGGACAAGCTGCCAAAGTGCTGCCGCTGTGGTAAAAGCTGTGCGTGCAGTTTATCCTAAAACTTTGATTGTCAAACTTTCGCCAAACGTTACCGATATTACCGAGATAGCCCGAGCAGTCGAGGCCGAAGGCGCCGATGCCGTATCCCTGATCAATACTCTGTTGGGTATGGCTATTGATTCAAATCGTCGCAGACCGGTACTCTCTACAATTACAGGGGGATTATCCGGTGCATGTGTTAAGCCCATCGCATTGCGTATGGTTTGGCAAACTTACCATGCCGTAAAAATCCCTATTGTAGGATTGGGAGGAATCATGAACGCCACCGATGCCGTTGAATTTATATTGGCCGGTGCATCTGCCATAGAGGTCGGAACAGCTAACTTCATAGATCCTCAAATAACTGAAAAAATAGCGGACGGAATAGACGAATATCTCGATAGGAACAACATTGCATCCGTAAAAGAGCTTATCGGAGGTTTGATTTGTAATTAATTTATTATCAATAGTATAAAAATAGCGAATGTGGATTGTATTAGATGACACAATCCACATTCGCTATTAAAGTATCAGTTTAATATTATATTTGCGAACAGATATTAAAGCGTTACTTTATATCTGTATAGCTTGTTAGAGCATTTCAACCGACCGTTTGATAAATTTACTCAGAGCCTCTCCCTTCAACATATTATTGGAAAGCAGAGCCAAGTCGACCAACTGACGAACCAAAGGTGTCCGGTCGGCATAAGTCTTCAATATATCCGATTCCTTTGCTCTCAATTCTTTTGCCTTTTCCTCAGCATGCTTCAAAGCCTCCTTATCTGCTACGGGAATTTCATCGTCCTTTTTATCTTTTTTTGCCTCTTGTAACCGTTCGATTTCTTCATTGACAGTTTTCAGCTCGTCCAATATAGGAGTTAATTCACTCTTACAAGCACTTTCGGTATCAGCAATAACCTTTTGCGAAAGAGGGTGATCTGTGTTCACTATGAGGTTATAGCTATCGGGAAGCTCCCCATAGAAAGCCATTCCTGATTGTATAGCAGCCATATCTTTCATACGACGCATAAATTCATTCTGCGTAATAACGATAGGTTGAGCAGTCGCACCTACAGGCTCGAACATAACCAAGAAATCACTTTTCTCCATAGCAGGGATCTGCGATTTGAAAACAGAAGTCATTATATCGCGCTGTTGCTCATCGAGAGCTGTATTTGAAGTTGTATCCGATTTCTTGATTAGTTTATCAATCAGATCGCTATCCACGCGCACGAAACGGCTTTTCTCCAATTTCTGCTCCAACATACCGATGAAATGAGGATCCAGCTGTCCGTTCATCAATAGCACATCGTAACCTCTTGATATAGCCGTATCGATATAACTGTATTGTGCTTCCTTATCAGTGGCATACAGATAAACGAGTTGTCCGTCTTTATCGGTTTGGTTGCCCTCTATCAGTTTTTTATATTCATCGAGCGTATAATATTTATCCTCCGTATCTTTCAATAATACGAATTTCTGAGCACGCTCGTAGAATTTCTCATCAGACAGCATACCATATTCGATGAAGATTTTCAAATCGTCCCATTTCTCCTCGAACTGTTTGCGATCGCTGTTGAATATCTCTTGCAGACGCTCTGAAACCTTTTTAGTGATATACCCCGATATTTTCTTTACATTAGAATCGCTTTGCAGATATGAACGCGAAACATTCAACGGAATATCGGGTGAATCAATCACACCCTGTAAAAGCATTAAGAAATCGGGAACGATACCCTCTACCGAATCGGTAACGAATACTTGGTTGCAATATAATTGTATCTTGTATCGATTGATATCGATATTATTTTTGATTTTCGGGAAATAAAGAATCCCTGTCAACTTAAACGGATAGTCGATATTCAAATGAATCCAAAACAGAGGTTCATCTATTCCCGGATAAAGATCGGCATAGAATTTCCTGTAATCTTCATCGGTCAAATCTGTCGGCTTCCGAGTCCATGCAGGCTCCATATCATTAATGACCCTATCCTTGTCTGTATCGACATATTTCCCGTCTTTCCATTCTTGTTCTTTTCCAAACACAACGGGAACAGGCAAGAAACGACAATATTTTTTCAACAGGGTCTCGATACGTTGTTCTTCAAGAAATTCCTTATTGTCATCATCGACATATAAAATAATATCTGTTCCCCGCTCGCTCTTTTCGATATCGGTCATCTCGTAAGCCGGAGAACCATCGCAGCTCCACATGACTGCTTGGGCTCCTTCTTTATAGGATAATGTACGTATTTCTACTTTTTTGGAAACCATGAAAGAAGAATAAAATCCCAGCCCGAAATGCCCGATAATGGCATTCGCATCATTTTTATATTTTTCCAAGAACTCTTCGGCCCCCGAAAAAGCAATTTGATTGATATATTTGTCTATCTCTTCGGCAGTCATTCCTATACCGCGATCCGATATAGTCAACGTCCCTTTATTTTTATCAATCGACACTGTGACATTCATCGTGCCTAACTCACCTTTGAAATCGCCAAAAGAAGATAATGTCTTCAATTTCTGAGTGGCATCCACAGCATTAGAAACGAGCTCCCTTAAAAATATTTCATGGTCGCTATACAAAAATTTTTTAATGACGGGGAAGATATTGTCGGTTGTAACCCCAATTGTACCTTTTTGCATAATTGTATATTTTTATCATTTAAATTTCTGACTATGATTTTTCAAAAAAAATGCCAGACTCTTTGAGTCTGACATTTTGACTTATTCGACTATTATTTGTCATTTCGTTTGGGAATTATGAATCGAAGACTCGATCTTCTGATTCTCCTTATCGAAATCAACGACAATAGTATCACCTTCTTGAACCGTCGCCCGAATAATCATTTCGGCAAGTTCATCTTCGAGGTATTTCTGTATGGCCCGTTTTAGAGGTCGGGCTCCAAACTGAATATCATACCCCTTTTCGGCAATAAAGTTTTTGGCATCGTCGGTAATAGTCAGATGATAACCCAGTGTTTCCACCCGTTTGTAAAATCCGCTTAGTTCCAAATCGATAATTTTGAAAATAGATTCTTTATCCAATTGGTCGAACATTACAATATCGTCGATACGATTTAAAAATTCGGGAGAGAAAGCTCTATTCAACGCCTTTTGTATAACGCCCCTCGAATAATCCTTTTCCGAAACAGTATTAGTCGAGAATCCTACTCCTTGTCCAAAATCCTTTAATTGACGCGTACCGATATTAGATGTCATAATCAGAATCGTATTCTTAAAATCGATTCTGCGCCCCAAGCTATCGGTTAGGCGCCCTTCGTCCAAGACTTGCAACAATAGATTAAAGACATCGGGGTGAGCCTTTTCTATTTCATCGAGCAGCACAACCGAATAGGGTTTACGTCTCACTTTTTCCGTTAACTGTCCTCCTTCCTCATATCCCACATATCCCGGAGGGGCTCCGACAAGTCTGGACACAGTAAATTTCTCCATATATTCACTCATGTCTATTCGGATAAGAGCATCTTTCGAGTCAAATAAGTATTCGGCCAATTTTTTTGCTAAATGTGTTTTACCCACACCCGTAGGGCCCAAAAACATGAAAGTGCCGATAGGTTTCCCCGGATCCTTTAATCCTACACGATTTCGCTGTATCGCTTTTACAATTTTATCGACAGCATCATCTTGCCCAATAATTTCGCGCTTCAACTCTCCCGACATAGCTAAAAGTTTATTTCCCTCAGCTTGTGCGATACGCTGCACCGGGACACCAGTCATCATAGCGACAACTTCGGCAACCTTTTCCTCATTGACAATCTCTCTATGTTGTTGCATCTGCCTTTCCCAGTTTGCTTTCGCCGATTCAAGGGAAAGTTGCAATTCTTTTTCCTTGTCTCTAAAACTCGCCGCAAGCTCATAGTTTTGGGATTTAACAGCATTTATTTTATCTTCCCGGCAAGTCTCTATTTGAGCCTCCAAACTTTCGATTTCTTTGGGGACAATAATATTAGAAACATGCACTCGCGCCCCGGCTTCGTCCAATGCATCAATGGCTTTGTCCGGGAAATTACGGTCACTTATGTAACGGTCTGTCAATTTGACACACGCCTCCAATGCATCATCGGTATAGGTGACATTATGGTGATCCTCGTATCTACCTTTTACATTATTGAGGATTTGCAGAGTCTCCTCGGGAGTTGTAGGCTCGACCATAATCTTTTGGAAACGACGTTCCAAAGCTCCATCTTTTTCTATGTTTTTCCTATATTCATCGAGTGTTGTAGCTCCGATACACTGAATCTCTCCCCGCGAAAGAGCCGGTTTTAACATATTGGCGGCATCAAGAGACCCTGTGGCTCCACCTGCACCGACAATAGTATGAATCTCGTCGATAAATAAAATAATATTCGGATTCTTCGACAACTCATTTAGAATCGCTTTTATACGTTCCTCGAATTGTCCTCTATATTTTGTTCCTGCTACAATCGAGGCCATGTCGAGAGAGACAAGTCTCTTATCGAATAGCACCCTCGACACTTTACGTTGCACGATTCTCAAAGCAAGACCCTCTACTATTGCAGATTTTCCTACGCCGGGTTCCCCTATAAGAACCGGATTATTCTTTTTTCTTCGGCTCAATACTTGTGCCAATCGTTCAATTTCATTTTCACGTCCGACAACAGGGTCGAGCCGACCTTCTTCGGCAGCCTTTGTCATATCGGTCCCAAAGTTGTCCAATACGGGAGTTTCATTATTACTACGCTGAGCAGTCGTACTATTTCCGCTTTGCTGTTCCCTCCGATAATTTCGGTCTTCCTCCAATTCGTCGTCATCATCGTCCGTAAATCCGGCGCCCATGCTCGGCGAAGGGAAATCCGGCTTCTCATTACCTTTTAAAAAAGCTGCCACTTCGTCATAAGTTATGTCATTCGTGTTTAAAATTTTTGCAGCAGAAGAGTCCGGCTCTTTCAATATAGCCAACAATAAATGTTCGGTGTCTGTCTCCGAACTTTTCATAAATCGAGCTTCAAGCATACTCATCTTTAAAACTCTATCTGTGCTTTTACTAATAGTCAACTCATTCGTTTGTTCCATGTGATTATTGGAAGCGGACAGTTCATTTTCCAATGAACTTTTCAGTGTTCGGAGGGAAGCTCCGAGCCCGACCAATACATCGACAGCACGATTTGCGCCGTCACGTATAATTCCTAACAATAAATGCTCGGGAACAATGTTGGAATTTTGGAGGCGTTCAGCCTCTTCCCGGCTATAACCGAGAATTTCCTTAACATGTTGTGAGAAGTTTCTTTCCATAAACAATCTGTCTCCTTTTATTGATTTAGCAAATATACCACCTTTAAGCCGAATAATGGCGGGTATTTATTAGTTTATTATATATAACAAATAATATGCCGAAAATTCCTATTCACAAAAGATTATTTCTTGAATTTGGTATCTCGATTTTTCAAAAAATGGTTATCTTTGTACGCTAAACAGCATAATTTGTATAACCAATTTTCATCAAAATAAATGATTGATCAAGATAGAATTTTAAAAATAGACATCAAACAAGAGATGCAATCGGCCTACATCGATTATTCTATGTCGGTGATTGTAGCTCGTGCCTTACCCGATGTAAGAGATGGTTTTAAACCGGTACACCGCAGAGTTCTGTTCGGTATGGACAAATTGGGTAACACATCGGATAAGCCTTATAAGAAATCAGCAAGAATCGTGGGAGATGTGCTGGGTAAATATCACCCGCATGGCGATTCGTCGGTATATTTTGCATTGGTGCGTATGGCGCAACCCTGGTCTTTACGTTATCCTTTGGTCGATGGGCAAGGTAACTTCGGGTCTGTCGATGGTGATAGCCCTGCTGCCATGCGTTATACCGAAGCTCGCCTTTCTCGTATCGCAGAAGAGATGCTTCGAGATATTGAAAAAGATACGGTCGATTTTACTCCAAACTTCGATAACACATTAGAAGAGCCAACTGTTTTGCCGACCCGAATCCCCAACTTACTAGTCAATGGAGCTTCGGGTATTGCTGTGGGTATGGCAACGAATATGCCCCCTCATAACCTGTCGGAATGTATAGATGCTTCTGTCGCCCTAATCGACGACAGAGAATTGACGGTGGAAGACCTGATGCAATATATCAAGGCTCCCGACTTCCCCACAGGAGGTATTATTTATGGTTTTGCAGGGGTAAAAGATGCTTTCGAAACAGGACGGGGCCGAATTGTAATTCGGGCAAAAGCCGAGATTGAAGTAGACAGCACCACAGGGCGGGAGACCATCGTCGTATCTGAAATACCATATGCCGTCAATAAGTCGGAATTGATTAAGAAAATCGCCGATTTGGTGGAAGAAAAACGGTTAGAAGGTATTTCCAACATCAACGATGAATCCGACCGAGCCGGAATGAGAATCGTTATCGAAATAAAACGAGATGCCAATGCAAGCGTTATTTTAAATAAATTATTCAAAATGACCGACTTGCAATCCTCTTTCAGTGTCAATAATATTGCTTTGGTAAACGGACGTCCTCAAACACTAAATCTAAAACAACTGTTAGAGGCGTTTGTGGATCATCGCCACGAAGTCGTTATTCGCCGCACTCGTTTCGATCTGGCGAAAGCCGAAGAAAGGGCGCATATTCTTGAAGGACTTATCATTGCATCCGATCACATAGACGAAGTCGTTAAACTGATTCGGTCATCACGGACTCGTGAAGAAGCCAAGACACGTTTAATGGAGCGATTCTCGTTAAGCGAAAAACAAGCTCAGGCCATCGTAGATATGCGTCTTGGACAGTTGACCGGTTTGGATCAAGACAAACTGAGAAATGAATACGCCGAGGTGGAAAAAATGATTGCCTATTACAAAGAAATTCTCGCCGATGAGTCTGTTTGTATGAAAGTGGTAAAAGACGAGCTTCTCGAAATAAAAGAGAAGTATGGCGACGAACGTAAAACAGAAATCATTTATTCCTCGGAAGAGTTCAATGCTGAGGATTTCTATGCCGACGACGAAATGATTATCACCATATCGCACATGGGATATATCAAACGGACCCCTCTGTCCGAATTCCGTGCTCAAAATCGAGGAGGAGTCGGAGCAAAAGGAAGCAATACTCGTGAAGAAGATTTCATCGAGTATATCTATCCGGCATCAATGCACAATTATATGTTGTTCTTTACCCAAAAGGGTAAATGCTATTGGCTGAAAGTCTATGAAATCCCCGAAGGTGCTAAAAACTCAAAGGGACGAGCCATTCAAAATATGCTCAATATAGAGTCCGACGACAAGGTAAACGCATTCATTCGGGTAAAAAAATTACAAGACCCCGAATACAATATGTCTCATAACTTACTATTCTGTACGCGTAAAGGTGTAATAAAAAAGACAAAACTTGAAGCCTATTCGCGTCCTCGACAGAACGGAGTAAATGCGATCACGATTCGGGAAGACGATCAAGTTATACAAGTGCGTCTCACCACGGGAGACAGTCAAATAATTATCGCCAACAAAAACGGTCGCGCTATTCGATTCCATGAAAGTGCAGTACGCGAAATGGGTCGTAATGCAACAGGTGTAAAGGGTATGACCCTTGACAATAATGACGACGAAGTGGTAGGAATGATTTGTGTAAACGATCCCGAAAAAGAAACCATCATGGTTGTCTCGGAGCAAGGCTATGGAAAACGCTCTCTTATAGAAGATTATCGGATAACAAACCGAGGAGGGAAAGGCGTAAAAACGCTGAATATTACCGATAAAACAGGCTGTTTGGTAGCGATTAAATGCGTAACAGATGAAAATGATTTGGTAATCATAAACAAATCGGGCATTACTCTACGAATGAAAGTAGCCGACGTACGAGTCATGGGACGGGCAACACAGGGTGTAAGATTAATAAACTTGGAAAAACGTAACGATGAAATAGCATCGGTTTGCAAAGTTTTATCAGAAAGTGTCGATGAAAACTTACAAGATGATAACGTAACCGAAGTTGCCGAATAAATTTAGATATAATTAATTTTTAAAATAAAAACGCAATGAAAAAAACAACATTAACGGTAGTATTACTGCTTTCTATCATTTGCGCATTTGGTCAAAAGAAAGCTGTAAATAGGGCATTTAGCGAAGCTAAAATGGAAAAACCCAACTTTCAGGAAGCCCGTGATAATATTAAAGGAGCACTAACAAATCCAGAAACTAAGGACGATGCCAAAACTTGGTATGTTGCGGGATTTGTAGAAAACTCTTATTTTGAAAAAGACAACGTTCAGAAAACATTGGGAATGACATTGAAAGACGGTGACGGACCAATGTATGATGCGTTAGTAAAAAGTTATGAATATTTTTTGCAAGCTATCGCATTAGACACTTTGCCCAACGAAAAAGGGAAAATCAAACCCCGATATGTCAAAGACATAAGAAAAACATTAAAACAAAACATCGATGGATATGCCAATGCAGGAGTTTATTATTTCACACAAAAAGAGTATAAAAAAGCATACGATGTGTGGGGTATCTATCTAAACATTCCTAAGATGTCTATCATGAAAGGCGAAAAAGAAGGCCTTCCGGCAGATTCAACTCTGGCTATTTTAGAATTTAACAGGGCATTGGCAGCACTTCAAACCAATGATACGACATTAGCCATAAAAGCGTTGAACGAAGCAAAAGGAAATGGATACAATCAAAACGATATCTATAAATATCTCGTATATGAATATGAGATGACACAAGATACGGCCAATCTGATTAAAACACTTCAAGAAGGTGAAAAACTATTCAAAAACGAAATGGTTGAAGTGAAAGACGAGAACGGAAATACAAAAATGCAGAAAGAGAATACCTACACATTGAAGTTGATCAATCTCTATATATTTAGCGGGAAATACGATGAAGCCATAGCTACACTCGAATCTGTATTGGCTGACGAACCTAACAATGCAGAATATTGGAATGTAAAAGGAAATCTGTATGAATCCCAGAAAAAGTACGATCAATCCATAGAATGTTTCGAGAAGGCAATCTCCATAAATCCATCTTATGCCGATGCTTTGGGCAGCATAGGACGTGTTTATTTTAATCTGGCTGTTCAAAAAAATAATGAAATCAGCACGATAACAGACAATGCGAAATATACAGAAGCAAGAGAAAAAGAAGTTCTTCCTTTGTTTGAGAAATCTCGTCCTTATTACGAAAAAGCATATGAATTGAAACCAGACGAACCCGACTATAAATATGCATTACGTAATATCTATTATAATTTGAACGATGCAGAAAAATTAAAAGCTATTGAAGGTCAATAATTTTCGCATTGCATAGATAATTCATAGGGAAATCCGGTTCACATGAAATGTGAATCGGATTTCTTATTTCTTATAAGTATATAAATCGTTGTCTTTCATTTTATTAAATTAGCACCCCCGATATTCTATTTAACATAATACAAATTATAGGACAAATGTATATATTCGTGCTGTCTAATTAAAATATATTATTTATGTCAAAAACAATTATTAAAAATCAAAAGCTACTTATTCATCATGTGGTGAGTACTATTCCTCTTGAAATGGTGAAAGTTGAAAATGTTCGTAAGGACTTGGATTCCTGTTTGCGTACTCTCTTGGCAACTCTTGACCGCCATACTAATAGTATGGATACTGTTTCGCCCGCTGTGTCTTGTGCTTTGGCCTATTCGGCTATGTCTCAAATTTGTTTGGCTATTGAGAAACTTAATGTACTTTCTTCTGTGTCAAAATGTGTAAAAGAATGTATAACCCCCGAGAAACTCGGATTTAAAGTAATTGAAGAATGAAAACTTGGCTAAAAACCCATTGGAAAGAATTATTAATCGCTGTATTAACTGCTGTTGTCGCTGTGCTTAGCTCTTGTGGCTCTACTTGGAGAATCTCCGACAATAAAGTCGGTGTCGTTGTGATGAAAAATGATACCCTTAAATGTAAACATGATTCTATTCCATGAAAGAAAAAGTAATCTATCGATGTGAATTTATCTTCGCTGATGAATACGGCAAAGATGTGTTTGTAATGAACTTCGACCAGTTTAAAACGGTCGCCTCTGTGACAAAATTCTATTTATTGTTGACTTCTAATAATCCCGATTACACTATTCGTATTGGAAAAATGGATAAAATTAAACTTGACTAACTATGGCTAATATCTTTAATTTATCGAATGATAGAACTCCTGATGTTGATAGGAATACTTTTGACCTGTCCTTTCAAAATAACTTGACGTTGAAATATGGGTATTTATATCCTGCGTTTGTTAAGGAAGTACTTCCCGGTGATTCATTTAAGATTCGCCCTACTTTCGCATTGGAAGCTATGCCTATGTTGTTTCCCGTTCAGACTCGCCAGCGTATTAATTTGCATTTCTTTTATTGTCGTAATAGACCTGCTTATGAGGACTTTATGAGTTGGATAGGTAATACAAAAGATGATGCCGATCCTCCTTTTATTGACTTTGACGGTAATTATGATATGCTCGCTACTGGTTCGATTGGTGACCATTTAGGTCTTCCTACAACTCTTGTCGGTAATTATGGTACTTCTAATCAGCTTTTAGCTTCGTTTGGTAATTATGCTTTGTGTAGCCTTTCGAATACGGATATTAAATATCCTGTTGCTGGTAGTACAGGTGTTTCGCAAGCTGTTTGTTTCCCTTTTGCCGAGTATGTTGCCGGTCGTGAAAATTCGTCATTTGTCTTGTCTCGCATGGATATTCCGACTACGGTGATGTTGGTTGCTAATCCTAATTATGCCGACTATGCTGGTGTCCCTTATCGTGTATCTGCTAAGGTTGTTATTTGTGATGAACGTAATACTATATTAGGTCAAACAGATTATCAATTTCTTGGCACGTTTCAGTGGGCAAAATATCCTACTTCTACTAGTGAGAATTTTGCGTTAAAAATTCCTATGAATGACTTTGTGTATGATGATATGACGGTTGCCTTGAATGGTACTGATAATGTGCGTTGTTATTTTGTCTTTATGTTTCAAACTGCTAATGTGTCGCCTGTCGATTGGGCTCAAATAGCTGGTTTATGGAGTTCTATTACTGACCCTGTTGATCATAAAGATGGTTTCATTGCTTATGGACGTGCCTATAATGAAGGTAATTTTGTTTCTGATATTACCCCTAATACGTCACCGTTCTACGACTCTCGTGTAAATCCGAATGGTTTAAAAATCAGTGCTTTGCCTTTCCGTCATTATGAAGCTATTTATAATACTTTTTATCGTGATTCCCGTAATAACCCTCTTATGGTTAACGGTAAGCCCGAATATAATAAAGTATATTTAAATACTGCTGGTGGAGCCGATAGTACTCATTATGAACTTCGTCGTCGTAATTGGGAATCTGATTTCCTTACTACTGCTGTGCAATCTCCTCAGCAAGGTGCTGCGCCTCTTGTTGGTGTTACTTCGACTGGTAAGATGACGTTCCAAGATGAGAGCGGAAAGCAGTATCAAGCGCAAGCCGAATTTGCCGATGATGGCGAAACGATTACGGGTTTTCGTGTTTTGTCTGATGATATGCCACAAGGTAATTTGCGTTCTTTAATCGATATGGCAAGTACAGGTATTTCTATTGCTGACCTCCGGCAAGTGAATTCTTTGCAGCGTTGGCTTGAAGCTAATATGCGTAAAGGTTTGCGTTACAAAGACCAAATGCAGGCACATTACGGTATTAATATCTCTTATGATGAGTTAGGAATGCCCGAATTTATCGGCGGTGTTTCCGAGGATATTCGCGTGAATATGGTGACACAGACTACTCCTACCGAAGGTACTGGTGCTGATGACCCCGCCCGCCCTCTTGGTAGTTATGCCGGACAGGCTTCTTGTGTTGGCACTTCGAATCATGAAATCGATAAATATTGTGATGAGCACGGATATATTATTGGTATTCTTTCGATAAGTCCCGTACCTAATTACAGTCAGTTGCTTCCTAAACATTTTTTGAAACGTAATATTTTGGATTACTATTTCCCCGAATTTGGTAATCTTGGCTTTGTGCCTATTAAACGTAATGAGGTGTGTCCAGTCCAGACGAAAGCAGCTGGTGATGACTTAAATGGCGTGTTTGGTTATCAACGTGCATGGTATGATTATCTTGCTTCGGTTGATGAAGTACACGGTGAGTTTAGAAAATCGCTTCGTGATTATCTAATCAATCGTGTGTTTGATGTGAAACCGGATCTTTCTGAGTCATTCTTGTTAGTTGACCCTAAACAGTTGAATGAAGTTTTTGCCGTGACTACCGAAAGCGATGATAAGTTCTTAGGTCAAGTCTATTTTGATTGTAAAGTCAAACGGCCTATTCCGTTGTTTGGTATTCCAAGAATTGAGTAATAACTTTAAAATTTAAAATTATGTTTCCGTTACAACCTATTAAAAATAAAAAACCTATATTTGCTACGTGTAAACGTAAAAAAGGTGAGTTAGCTGTAAAAGCTGGTTTAGCTTATACGAGTTCTGAAATGTTTGAGTTGTGGAAGCAAGGCGTTCCTATATCTAACGAAAATATGGGCACTCCCACTTTCGAGACTGACAAAACAGTCTGGAATATTCCCATCGAGCGTCAGCGAGGTGTGGATATTGCAGACGTTTGGCAGGCTGATAAGACGGCGAAACGCCGTCTGAAACAAGCAGGTAAACGCTTTGTTGCAGAACAACGTAAAAATGGTTAATTATGGCTGATTATATTAAGCAGAAGCCTTATTATTTAAATGTGCCAGCGGGTCGTCCCGCTGGCTCTCTGGCTTCTATTCCTCAAACAAATAAAACTCGTTCATCTATGGGAATAATGGATATATTAGGAGCTGGCCTCGGTGCTGTTTCCTCTATTGGTTCAATGATTGGCCAGAATCGAGCTATTCGCCAACAAATTAAAGCTCAACAACAAGAAAATCAAAAGAATAGAGAGTATAATTTAATGTTAGCTCGAACTCAAAATCAATGGAATTTAGAGCAATGGCAACGAGAGAATGATTATAACTCCCCTACTGCTCAGATGGCACGCTTTCGTGCTGCTGGTTTGAACCCTAATTTGGCTTATGGTCAGATGAGTAATGGAGCTTCCTCTCCTACTCTTACGAGTGGTGCTGCTTCTTCTCCTACTGATATGTCAGCTATTGGTAATAAACGTAATTTTGGACAAGCTATGCAAGAAATGCTTGGTCTTGAAATGCAGAAAGCCCAAATTGAAGCTATCAAGGCAGGTACTGAAAAGACTAAGGAAGATACTAAAAATGTTACTGCTTCTACTGAGGCACTCACTATTGATAATTTGTATCGTGCTATTAAACATCAACAAGATATTAAAATAGGTGATTTGAATTTGAAAATAGGTGATTCTACTTTGAAATTAAATGATAATCAATTAGCGCAAGGTGTTAAGACTCTCGAAATTATGGATAAAACATTAGAAGAGTATAATTATAAATTTCGGGATTATAATGCTAAATATGATTTGTTGATTGCTCAAACTGATGAGCAGATTCGTGATACTGTTCGTAAGGATAAACAGTTAGACCAATTTATTACAAATTCTTATTATGATAATAAGTATAAAGCTGCTCAAACTCAGTTAACTTTACGTCAGTATAATGAATTGTGTCAAACGTTTATTTCTCGTTTGTTGAATTTGGAGGCCGATACGGATAGTAAATTAAATTCTGCTGCTTCTGCTGCTATGGATATTGTATTGAAACAAATTAAAGAAAAACGTGATACTATTAGTTTGACTAATGAGCAATGGGAAGCGTTAACAAGAGACCCTCGTATCTTTGGTATTTGGGTTCCTATTCTTTCGGATTTGTCGAATGTGGTTATTAATGGATTAGGTAATAAGATTCCATTTACTAAATAATGTAATTATGTCATCTTTATTTATGGCCATTATTATTGGCGTTCCTTTCTTTATGTTATGGTATGCCTGTATCCGTGCTTTATGGCGTTGGATAAGGCGTAAGTAATGCGCGCCAGCCTGCAAGGCTGACAGCGAACAGGCTCCGCCGTCGAGAGCGTACTAAACAGGAAGTGCGGAATTAATTCCGTGCTTCCCCTTATACACCCCGAGCGAAGCGAGCTATTTGTGTTGCTAAATCTGGCTTTCAGCAGCCCCAAGAGGTTTTAAAAACCCACTCTTGCGTGAATACGCAATAGGTGAGGTGTTAAAACCTCCCTACCTGGAACCTCTTTGTGTATCTATTGGTTATTAAGGCGTCTTTCGACGTCCTTAAAACGACTTTGTCGTTAGGAGTGGGGAGTTGTAGCTCCCCACGCAAGACGAACTTGATATATATTGCGGAACTGACAGAATCCTCTGCACGTTCCGATTTGCCATTAAAAGTATATGTTATGAAAATCAAATGTGAAAACCCCAGTATTATAGTTAACCCTAACTTAGAGAACTTCTTACATCATGCTTTGGAAGTTAAATCACCCCTTAAAAACATCTATGTGAAATGTATTGGTGCTTATTGGTCTCCTAGTGAATTTCGTAGGCGATTTTCTCCCAAAAAAAATAATATCAATCTTGATAACTTCGAAGACTATTCTATCGTTCTTGATGACGGCGAGTGTATACCTCTCTATATTGTCGTGCCCTGTGGAAAGTGTGTATTATGTCGTAAACGTAACTCTACTGATCTACAATTCCGTGCGATGTGTGAATCTGTCTATTCTAAAACTACCCCGCTATTTATAACGTTAACCTATGAGGAAGCCCCTGATTATGGAGTATGTAAAGAACACTTACAAAAATTCTTTAAACGTCTCCGCTCCTCTCTTGACTATGAAGGTATAGAACATGAAATACGTTACTTTGCTGTCGGTGAGTATGGTTCCGAATTCGGTCGTCCACACTATCATGCCCTCCTCTGGAACTTCCCTCATATGCTTAATTGGAAAGTGTTATGTGATATGATTCGTAAAAATTGGAAATATGGCTTTGTCTATGTCGAACCCCTTAAAAAAGGAGGTACTAACTATGTTATGAAATATTTGCGTAAGCCCCAAGATAATGTAAATGGACGTAATCCTACTTTCTATCTCGCTTCCCGTAAAAATGGTGGTCTTGGCTTAAAATGGTGCTTACAAAATGCCGATTTCTATCGTAGAAATCCCGATGTCCTTACTGTATCTGTAACTGATCCTTATACAAAAACTACAATGACGTGTGCGATACCTCGTTATTTTAAAGACAAAATGTTTCCTACTAAATCCCGCTTAGTTGATAAATCTATCCGTGATATATGGAAATATGCTCAGTATTGTTTGTCCCAAGCTAAACAACGTACTACTATTATACCCGATGATATGGAAGAATCCCTACATGAGTTTCAGATGTTCCGTTCAAAATATACTTATCTACCCTGCTATACCTCTGACGCTCCCCCGCATTGTAATATATTCTATCCTAAAAATAAATCTACTTATGAAAAAAATAAAGCCTTTTTTGATAATTATCGCTATTGGTATAATGAATTTGCTGCTCGTATGTCTGTTCTCAAAATATATGATGAAAACGTACGTACTATTAATTGGTTGTTATCTACTCTTGAAGAAGTGGAAATAAATGTATCTTTGCTTGTTGAAAAAGAATTGTATGATTTGGAAAGAAAAAAACATCTCGAAGTGTTCTAATAAAGTATGTTAAATTTTCTCTTTACATGATACAAATTATAGGACAAATTTAATTCAAATAAATAATATATCCTCCACAAGCTCTTTAATTCGATATATAATTTGTATATTTGTAAATATGATGTACCAAAAATCTATTCAGGATTTTATTTTAGAATATTCTGATTTTGATACTAATAAGTTACGGTTGAAAAATATCCAAGCTGATTTTGATGTAGCTTGGGCCATTCAACAAATCGAAGCCCGTAAAAAGATACGCGACAAGCTACCTACATGGGCTTCAAACATGAATATTGTTTTTCCATCTATTCTATCGACAGAACAATGTTCCTCGGAACTGACTGCACGCTATAAGCAAAATTTGATAATTCCGGGAGATACTGTCGATTTGACCGGAGGCTTAGGTGTAGACAGTTTCTTTTTTTCTCAAAAATCAGATCACGTAGTTTATGTGGAGCAATTAGCCGAATATTGCCGAGCGGCAAAACAAAACTTTAAAAACTTATGTACCGATAACATAACCGTTACGCACGACGACTGCATAAACTTTCTACAAAATAACGATCGACATTTTCAAAATATATATATCGATCCTGCGAGAAGAGGCTCCTACAATAAACGGATATTCGCTATCGACGAATGTGAGCCTAATGTAATAGAGCTTATGCCTGTACTTTTCCAATGCGGGAAACGTATCATAATAAAGGTATCTCCTATGGTCGATATAACAGCTACTCTTTCTCTCTTACCAGATATTTCAGAGGTACATGTTGTATCCGTAAAAAACGAATGTAAGGAATTATTATTAGTCATCGATACCGAGTTGGAAAAATCGAGCGATCGAGATACGATTATTCATTGTATACAAATCAATTCTTTTGACAATATATCGGATTTCACGTTTGGAATAAAACAAGAAAAAGGCCTTCCCTACTCGACTTTTTGTAAAAGTATAAAGAAATACCTCTATGAGCCCAACACATCTATACTCAAAGCAGGAGCTTATAAATCTATCGCTATTGAATATGACATAGAAAAGTTACAAGCCAATAGCCATTTATATACTTCGGACAACTACATCTCTAATTTTCCGGGACGGAAATTTGAGATCATAGAAACAGTTACATTCAATTCGAAAAATATAAAAGATATCAAAACGAAATATCCTCAGACAAACCTATCGATACGGAATTTTCCCCTAACCACAGCAGAATTACAGAAAAAGTTAAAGACCAAGGACGGAGGTGATTTATATCTTTTCGCCACAACCCTATCGAATGACAACAAAGTATTAATTATCTGCAAGAGAGCGACTAACGCTTAAACATTCGATCCATTTGCCGTTTATCCTCTCGCTCCTTAATCGAATCTCGCTTATCGTATTCTTTTTTACCCTTAGCGATAGCAATAACCACTTTTGCCAGTCCCTTCTCATTAATAAAAACTCGTGTCGGTATTATTGAAAACCCCGATTCTTTGGCAGCCCTCTCTATTTTCTGAATTTCTTTATGAGTTAATAAAAGCTTTCTGTCTCGCCGAGAAGAGTGATTGTTATAAGAACCATAAAAATACTCGGCTATATACATATTTTTTATCCAGATTTCTCCATTATTGATGTAACAAAAAGAGTCCGTCAGCCCGGCCTTACCCAACCGAATCGATTTTATTTCAGTTCCAGACAGCACAATTCCCGCATGAAAGGTATCGAGCAATTCATAATCGAAACTCGCCCTCTTATTTTTTATATTTATTTGTGGTAACTTCATTTTCTATACTAATTAAATCAATCCGGGCATCAAAAAGTACAACAGTTTCTGAATGGACAAAGGTATAACAAGAAATAATATGGTTGTAGCCACTACGTATAAAATATTTTTTTGATCTGGAATTTCCATATACCTTTGACTGTTCCAAATCACATAGGCTAACAGAAGGGGTAAAAAATCAACTATAGACGGAAGTTCTATAAACAATCGGATAACAAAAATGGAAATATCAAACAACATATACAATGCCAATGTGTATCCGACAAAACGTTTTATACGAGACTCTGGTTGTAAAACCTCCAACATGTAAGTCGAAAAAAATTTCATTACATATACAAGAGCATAGAAGCCGGCAAAAAATTTCACAAATTCCACGATTGCCAACTGCAAGGCTCTTGGTAAAGAAGCATCGTTAAAAAAATGTCCTAAAAAGGATACTATCGCAGTTATTCCCATAAGCGGATATAGGAATTGATTCAAAAATATTTGTGTCGCATACGGCACTTTATCCATTTTTTGCCATGTCTTCCCGGGAGAAACAATAAGCAAAAAGAGATGCTTCAAATCGTTCATAAAACTGCTGTATTTCTATATTTGTACGCAAATATAGCATTATTTATTCTATTTTACGACTTCTCTCTTCATATTCTACTATCTCCATAAGGAAAGAAAAAAGTAAAATTCTTATCTTTGTATTTTAAAAATAAAAAATAGACACCCCCATTTGATATCGCATATTTCATAGGTTAGTCTATATTAAATTAAAAAGTATGCCCACAATCTCTCATAGAGGCGAAGTCATGCCGGCCTCTCCTATACGAAAACTTGTTCCTCTCGCCAACAAAGCCAAAGAAAAAGGAATAAAAGTTTTTCATCTAAACATCGGGCAACCCGATTTGCCGACTCCTCAAATAGGGTTGGATGCGTTACGGCACATGCATCGCCGAATACTGGAATACAGTCCCAGTGAAGGCATAAAAAGCCTTCGGGAAAAGTTAGTCCAATATTATGACAAATTCCATATTCATGTGACAGCCGATGATATAATCATCACCACAGGAGGCTCTGAGGCTGTATTATTCTCATTCATGGCTTGTCTGGACCCCGGCGATGAAATTATTGTTCCAGAACCAGCATACGCCAACTACATGGCATTCGCTATCTCGGCCGGAGCAGTAATCAAAACTTTACCCTCTTCTATTGAAGAAGGCTTCGCATTACCTTCTATCGAAAAATTCGAATCTCTAATTACGCCAAAAACTAAGGCTATACTAATCTGTAATCCCAATAATCCCACAGGGTACTTATACACCCAAAGAGAAATGAACCAAATACGGGATCTGGTAAAGAAATATGATTTGTTCCTATTCTCCGACGAAGTATATCGGGAATTTTGCTATACAGGAGCGCCCTATATATCGGCTTTCCACTTAGAAGGGATTGAAGAACAGGTAGTGTTAATAGATTCCGTTTCAAAAAGATACAGCGAATGCGGAATTCGCATAGGAGCCCTGATCACTCGACATAAAGAATTAAAAAAGAGTGTTATGAAATTCTGTCAGGCCAGACTCAGTCCACCGCTTTTAGGACAAATCGTAGCCGAAGCCTCTATCGATGCTCCCGAAAGTTATATGCTTTCTACCTATAACGAGTATGTAGAACGGCGTAAACACCTAATTGACGGTTTAAACCGAATTCCGGGGTGTTACTCCCCTATCCCTATGGGAGCATTCTACACCGTGGCTCGATTACCGGTAGATAATGCCGATAAATTCTGTGAATGGTGTTTATCTGAATTCGAGTACGAAGGACAAACCATATTTATGGCTCCCGCCTCAGGGTTCTATACCACGCCCGGATTGGGGAAAAACGAAGTTCGTTTAGCCTATGTACTGGAAAAAGAAGAACTATCAAAAGCTCTAATCGTTTTACAAAAAGCATTAGAAACATACCCCGGCCGCACCATTAATGAATAATTGGAAATTATATATTGCTAATCGCATACATTTCGACAAACAGCATCGAAAAAAAGCTACCCCACCGGCCGTACGTGTAGCTGTGGCCGGTGTTGCGCTAGGATTAGCCATAATGATACTGTCGGTTGCGATTGTCATCGGTTTCAAAAAAGAAATCCGAAGCAAAGTTGTAGGATTCGGCGCTCACATTCAGATAACGTCATTCGATAATAACATGACTTACGAAAAGCAGCCGATTCAATATACCGATAGTCTGCGTGAAATATTGTCAGACCGCGATGACATCACAAAAATAGACCCTATCGGGACAAAACTGGGTATGATAAAGACCGATACCGATTTTATGGGAACGGTTCTGAAAGGAGTTACCCCCGACTATAACTGGTCTTTTTTCAAGAAATATCTGGTCAATGGTTGTTTACCCAAAATTCAAGACTCAATAATATCCAACGAAGTCCTCGTTTCCAAAACCATAGCAGATAAATTGGACCTGCATATCGGGGATAAAATATACTGCTACTTTGTCCAAGAGCAAGTAAGAGCCCGACGATTTTCTATTTCAGGAATATATCAGACCGATTTTTCGGATTATGACAAACTGTTGATTATCGGAGATGTAAGACATATTCAACGCCTTAACGATTGGAATCCCGACCAGTATAGCGAAATAGAACTAATGGTAAAAGATTTCGATAGAGCCGACGACATAGCATATGAACTATATACACAATTAATAGACCGTCCCGATGATTATGGGACACATTATTATCCTCAATCCATTCGCACATTGAATCCGGTCTTTTTCGGCTGGCTCGATTTACTCGATATGAACGTCTGGATCATACTTATTCTCATGGCTGCCGTATCTGGCTTTACCATGATTTCAGGATTGCTCATTATTATATTGGAACGAGCGAATATGATTGGCATATTGAAAGCATTAGGAGCGAACAATACCTCTATTCGGAAAATATTTTTATACGTATCGGTTTTCCTTGTCGGGAAGGGTATGATATGGGGGAATATTATTGGTGTCGTCCTATGCCTGATTCAACGACACTTTCACATTGTAACACTCAATCCCGAAGCATACTACGTGCCTTATGTTCCTATCGAAATAAATTTTTGGTACGTTTTATGGTTGAACATCGGCTGCATGCTTGTATCGGTTTTGATGTTGGTCGCACCTTCCTATTTGGTTGCGCTTATTCGCCCGGCCAAATCTATAAAATTCGAATAAGCGCCCTACTCGACTTCTTGTTGCTTCGGTAAAAACAGGTTAAGTAAGATATATCCTAAAATACCGGATACGAGAGACCCCATTACAATACCGAGTTTCGCATGCTCCAACAATTCTATTCCTTCTGGCCCCATATTACCAAAAGAAAGATTTGCAATAAACAAAGATACTGTAAAACCAATACCACCCAACACAGATACTGCCGCTAACGACTTCCATGTAGAGTGCGTCGGCATCGGAACAATTTTCAGTTTAATGATTAACCAAGAAGAGAAAAAGATACCCACAAATTTTCCGAACAACAACCCGACAAAAACGGCCAAACTAATACCCGTAAATAACGAAGACAATTCTATTCCCGACAAAACGATCCCTGCATTGGCAAAAGCGAATAAAGGGATAATAAGATAGTTGATCACGGGATGCAATGTATCTTCAAGGTCTTGTAACGGGCTTATCACTTTATCGGATGCAGATTCTATACTCTTCAAACAGTTTATTTGATCTTTGGAGAGCATTATCGAGCTATCGCTGTCCCCATGAAACTGTTCCTGCGGGAAATTAGCTATTTCATCTCGAATCGTACTGATAAAACGAGTAGTCGCTAATACCGGTTTAGCGGGAATACAGAAAGCCACTAATACACCGGCTATCGTAGGGTGAATACCTGAATTTAAGAATAAAAACCAAACTACACCGCCAAGTATGAAATAGAACATTTTACTATTGATTCCGGCACGTCCGCCCAACCATAAAATCAAAAATATGCCGGCAGCATAAAACAAGTAAGTAACCGATATATGACTGGAATAGAAAATCGCAATAACCAATATACCTCCTATGTCATCGACCACCGCCAATGTTGTTAGGAATATTTTCAAGGAAATGGGGACTCTTTTTCCCAACATAGCCAAAACGCCCAATGAAAAAGCAATATCTGTCGCCATAGGAATGGCACTCCCTCTCAGGAAATCACTGCCTCTACCAATATACATAAATAATAAAACAGGAATAACCATTCCACCAATAGCAGCAACGATCGGTAATAATGCTTGCTTTATGGACGTCAATTCTCCAACCAACACCTCTCTCTTTATTTCCAGTCCGATAGAAAAAAAGAAAATCGCCATCAATGCATCGTTGATAAATTCCATCACGGTCATAGGATGCCCATTATGGCTAAATAAGTTGAAATCCCCCAACTGTAAAGATATAGGTTGTGCCCACCAAGAAAAATACATATCGGCAATCGGAGAATTAGCAATGATAAAAGCCAACAATGTCGCCACTATCAAAACATTACCTCCGCTGGCATAATTTTTAATCGACTTTTTTATGGCATATAAGCTATCCATATAACATTCCGTATTTGTAATTTAAACAAAGAAAGCCTTTTACGGTTTTCCAATGACGAAAAAAAGAATCCGAATTACCCTAATCGAGTTTCAATACCGCTAGAAATGCTTTTTGAGGCACTTCTACCGAACCGATTTGTTTCATACGCTTTTTCCCTTTTTTCTGTTTTTCCAACAGTTTTCGTTTCCGGCTAATATCACCGCCATAACATTTTGCCGTAACATCTTTACGCACTGGTTTGATCGTCTCTCTGGCTATAATTTTAGCCCCGATTGCGGCCTGAATCGCAATCTCGAATTGCTGGCGAGGAATAAGCTCTTTCAACTTTTCACACATTCTTCGTCCAAAAGTTACCGCATTGTCTACGTGCGTCAACGTCGACAAAGCATCCACCGACTCCCCGTTTAAAAGAATATCGAGTTTAACCAATTTAGACTCCCTGAAATCATGAATATGATAATCGAAAGAAGCATACCCTTTCGATATACTTTTAAGTTTATCATAGAAATCAATGACAATTTCTCCTAACGGCATATCGTAGATAATCTCTACTCTATTCCCCGATATATATTCCTGCTTGACCAGCTCTCCACGCTTCCCCAGACACAAAGTCATAATAGGTCCGATGTAGTCGGTCGAAGTAATGACCGATGCCCGTATATAAGGTTCTTCGATGTGATCTATCAACGTAGGATCCGGCAATCCAGAAGGATTATGAACCTCCACCATTGCACCTTTCTTATCGTAAACCTTATAAGAAACATTCGGAACCGTGGTAATAACGTCCATATTGAATTCTCTATCCAATCTTTCCTGAATAATTTCCATATGGAGCAGCCCCAAAAAACCACATCGGAATCCAAAGCCCAAAGCCGCAGACGATTCGGGTTGAAAAGTCAAGGATGCATCGTTTAATTGCAGCTTTTCCAATGAAGCTCTCAGGTTCTCAAAATCTTCTGTTTCGATGGGATACACTCCGGCAAAGACCATAGGCTTAACTTCTTCGAATCCATCGATTGCCGAAGAACACGGTCGCTCTATATGGGTAATCGTATCTCCCACTTTCACCTCTCTGGACGTTTTTATTCCGGAAATAATGTATCCTACATCGCCGGCCGACAACTCTTTTCGAGGAACCATATCCAATTTCAAAACACCTATCTCATCGGCCTCATACTCTTTTCCGGTCGCAACGAATTTTACCTTATCGCCGGTTTTTATTCGTCCGTTACAAATTTTGAAATAAGCGATAATTCCTCTGAATGAGTTAAATACAGAATCGAAAATAAGGCACTGTAACGGTGCATCCACATCTCCCTGAGGAGGATTTACCCGTTCTATAATAGCCGAAAGAATATCTTCGACCCCCTGTCCTGTTTTTCCGCTGGCACGTATAATTTCTTCCCGTTTACACCCCAGCAAATCAATAATTTGGTCTTCTACTTCATCGGGACGAGCGCTATCCAAATCTACTTTATTGACAACCGGTATGATTTCCAAGTCATGTTCAATCGCCATATACAGATTGGAAATAGTCTGTGCTTGTATTCCCTGAGAGGCATCGACGATAAGCAATGCACCTTCACATGCGGCAATAGACCGAGAAACTTCATAAGAGAAATCCACGTGCCCCGGAGTGTCTATAAGATTCAGAATATACTTTTCACCCTTGTAAATATATTCCATCTGTATTGCATGACTTTTGATCGTAATTCCCCGTTCTCGTTCCAAATCCATATTGTCGAGAACTTGATCCTGTAAATCTTTGTCTGCAATGGTTTTGGTATACTCCAACAAGCGATCGGCCAGGGTACTTTTTCCGTGGTCTATATGTGCAATAATACAAAAATTGCGTATATTTTTCATTGAAATTAATCTGATAATGTGCGCAAAGATAACGATTTTTACAATAATGGACAATAGATAAAAAGGGGTAGCTCACAAGATGAACTACCCCTCTTACAAATATAAATACAATTTTATTTCTTGAAATAACGATTGTATAAACCTTCGAAGCCTTTACCGTGGCGAGCTTCGTCCTTAGCCATTTCATGTACAGTGTCATGTATAGCATCATAGCCAAGTTCTTTGGCACGTTTTGCAATACGCATTTTGTCTGCACAAGCTCCACTTTCAGCTTCCATACGAGCTTTTAGATTTTTCTCTGTATTCCAAACGATTTCTCCCAAAAGTTCTGCAAACTTAGATGCATGTTCAGCCTCTTCCCAAGCATAACGTTTAAAGGCTTCTGCCACTTCGGGATAACCTTCACGATCTGCCTGACGGCTCATGGCAAGGTACATACCCACTTCGGTACATTCACCCATGAAATGAGCTTTAAGACCCTCCATAACTTCGGCATCCTCTACTACACCGTCACCGATATGATGTTCCGTCACAAAATCAAGTTCATCTGATTCAACAACTTCTTTGAATTTTGAACGAGGTTGTTTACATTGCGGGCAAAATTCAGGAGCTTCATCACCTTCGTATACGTAACCGCATACTGTACAAATAAATTTTTTCATGATTGGTTATTTTAGTTAGTTATTTAATGTTGAGTTTTCTTCTGGCAAGATGGACACGTTCCCTTACAATAAACTTGAATATCAGAAATATCATAATCCTTCAAAGATTCTATTTGTAAAGGGGGTAAATCAAAATCGAATATCTCTCCGCAAGAAGCACATTTAAAATGCAAATGCGGAGTCTCCCGAGCATCAAAACGGGCATTTTTCTCATCGATCGTAATCATCTGTATAACACCGTGTTCTGTCAATAAATTTAAAGTGTTATAAACAGTAGCTTTGGACAACGTCGGAATAGATGGATATAAAGCATTGAATATCGTATCGGCTGTGGGGTGTGTATGGTGTGTCATCAAATAATCCAACACGGCCATGCGTTGCACCGAAGGCTTTATATTATATCGTCGTAATCTATTTTGTGCCGATTCTTTCATCTTTCTTTATTTGTAATGATTACAATTTTGTAATGGCAAAAATAATATATTTCTAAATACGAAAATAAAAATTATTGTTAATAATTTTATTATTCTATCAAATATCCGGGTAATGCCCTACAATTATACTGGGAAGCCATAGCTTCCCCATAAGCGCCTGCCGATCGAATGGCAATCAAATCACCTCTTTTTGTCTCGTTGAGCATTACATCTCTCCCGAAACAATCCGAAGATTCACAAATAGGTCCAACGACATCATATCGACACTTCTCCATATCCGAAGTGATATTCTCGATGCAATGATGTGCCTGATAAAGTGCCGGACGAATCAAATCGGTCATACCGGCATCTACGATAACAAACTGTTTTTCGATACCCTTCTTGACATATAGTACTCTGGTTATCAACGATCCGCATTGACAAACGATAGAACGTCCCAACTCGAAATGCAACTGTTGCCCCCCTCTCAAATTCAGATTATGCTGAAAAATATCGAAATAACGACCGAAATCGGGAATAGGATTTTTATCGGGATTTTCGTAATCGACTCCCAATCCACCACCTACATTAATATGTTTTACTTGAATATTGCGCTTCGACAAATCGTCTTGTAATTGGTTGATTCGCTCGCAAAGAACATGAAATGTTTCTAAATTCAATATTTGAGAACCTATGTGAAAATGAAATCCCACAAGCTGAACATGCGGAGAACGTTGTATTTGCGAAAATATCGAATCCAACATTTCGATAGGAATACCGAATTTATTTTCACTAAGTCCTGTCGTAATATACTCATGAGTATGAGCATCGATATTCGGATTAATACGCAATGCAATCGAAGCTATATTCTCCTTTTTCTTGGCAAGTTCTTCTATAACCGACAACTCCTCTGCCGATTCCACATTAAAGCAAAATATCTTCTTTTCAAGGGCATATTCTATTTCCCAGTCGGCCTTTCCAACCCCGGCAAATACAATTTTTTTTGCAGGAAACCCTGCCTCCAAAGCAGCTTTTATTTCCCCTCCGCTCACACAATCGGCTCCTATTCCCGAAGCCGCGATAAGTTTCAATATTTCTGGATTAGCATTGGCTTTTACAGCATAATGAATATGATAATTCCGTTCTCCTGCCAAGCGAATCAGTTTTGCTAATGTGTTACTCAGCAATGTTTTATCATAATAATAAAAAGGAGTCCTCGTTATATTGAAATGGCTGATGGGAAACATTATACACACAAAAATTTAAATGTCATGTAGAGATATTTCTACATGACAATATATTATTTATTCTCAAAAAGATAATGACTTAAAGACCGAAGAGCCTTTACCTTATCCTCCCGGCGAACCAAGAAAGAAATATTGTAATTACTTCCTCCATAAGATATCATTCGCACAGGAATATCTTTCATGGCTTGAACAGCTTCGGACTCAAATCCGACATTATTCCATTCCAAATCCCCGACAACGCAAATGATCACCATATCCTCATCGACAGTCACGGTTCCGAATTTACGCAAATCGTCGAGAATTTCTTGCAGGTGTTTGGTATTGTCTATCGTAAGAGAAACTCCCACTTCCGATGTCGTCACCATATCGATAGAAGTCTGATAACTTTCAAATATTTCGAATACCTTCCGCAAGAAACCATACGCCAATAACATTCTCCCCGATTTTATTTTTATGGCTGTAATATTCTCCTTAGCGGCAATCGCTTTAATTTGCCCATCTGATGAATGATCGTAAACCAGAGTACCCGGAGCTTCGGGCTGCATCGTATTGAGAAGTCTCACCGGAATGTTATTCAACTTGGCCGGCAATACACATGTAGGATGCAATATCTTCGCACCGAAATAGGCCAATTCTGCGGCCTCCTCAAATTGCAGGAAACGAACAGGCTTCGTGTTCTCTACAAACCGAGGGTCGTTATTGTGCATACCATCGATATCGGTCCATATTTGTATCTCTTCTGAATTGATTGCCGCACCTATCAACGACGCTGAATAATCGCTACCTCCTCTTTGAAGGTTATCTATTTCTCCATAAGCATTCCTGCATATATATCCCTGAGTAATGTAAATTTCGGCATCTGGACTTTCTTGAAGCAATGAAAGCAATTTATTTTTAATAAATTGGTTGTCAGGCTCCGAATTCTTGTCTGTGCGCATATAATCAAGAGCAGGGATAATAACCGATTTCACTCCTTGCTCCAATAAATAGTTATTCATCATCGCAGTCGACATCAACTCGCCCTGAGCCAAAATAACTTTTTCCTCAAATAAAGTGAACAAATCTTTTGTAAAGGAACGAATATGGTCGAAACACCCTTTAATTACTTCGAGTGTCTTTTGCTTATACTCGTCGGTACTATACAATTCGTCTATGACTTTATTATATTTCCTTTCGAGATTTCCGATCGTTTCCCTAGCGCCATCTGTATTTTTCTTATACAAATAATCAGATATTTCCACTAAGGTATTCGTTGTTCCGGCCATAGCCGATAACACTACGATTTTCCGATTCCCATCACAAATTAATTTGGCAACATCTTTCATGCATTGAGCACTGCCGACGGAAGTTCCACCAAATTTGAGTACTTTCATTTTTTATTTACTTGTTTTTAATATAACAAAACGGTTCTTATTTCTTCGCAAAAATATGTCTTTTTTGCGGGATTATCAACTATTCGCCATTAAACTTCTACCAAACTTTTATCTTCGCATTTCAAGATTCTTCCCGGGAATTCTTCTACCAAATTCAAATTGTGAGTCGTCATGATAACGGCGGTTCCTGTTTCGCAGATGTGATGAAGTAACGACACGATTTGTTGCCCGGTTTGAGGATCGAGATTTCCGGTAGGCTCATCGGCCAAGATGATTTTAGGCGAATTCAATAAAGCTCTGGCTATGACGATTCGCTGCTGTTCACCCCCCGATAGCTCATGAGGCATTTTGTAAGATTTTTTGCGCATGCCCACTTGATCCAAAACTTCCGACACACGGGTGTCTATCTCTTCTCTATCTTTCCAACCGGTAGCCCTCAAAACAAAAGCAAGGTTCTCGTATACCGAACGATCGGTCAATAACTGAAAATCTTGAAACACGATACCCAGTTTTCGTCTCAAATTGGGTATCTCTTTATTTTTGAGGTGGCGAACATCGAAATCAAGCACGATTGCCTCTCCTTCATAAATAGGCAAATCGGCATACATCGTTTTCAGCAGACTACTTTTTCCACTACCCACACGTCCGATGAAATAGACAAATTCACCGCTGTATAACTCAAAATTGATGTGTTTCAATATAGTCAGTTCCTCCCGGCAAATCTGCACATCGGTATATTTGACAAGCAACTTCTTTTCCATAGCTTTTTATTGATGTCTTTTCTGTAACTCTCGAACTAAATCTTCTATGCGATGCCCTTTCGAAGTAAGCAACACAATCAAATGGTACAACAAATCCGAGGCTTCATAAATAAGACGGTCATCGGTCCCATTCGTAGCTTCGATGACTGTCTCCACAGCCTCCTCTCCCACTTTCTGTGCCATACGGTTTATCCCCGACTGAAAAAGCGAGGTTGTATATGAGCCTTGGGGCATCTCTTGTTTTCTCCGTTCTATGAAATCTTGCAAATACCCGATGAATGAAAGTGCATCTTCATTTTTTTCTCCAAAACAAGTATCCGTCCCGGTATGACATACAGGACCACACGGAGTTGCTTTAATCAAAAGCGTATCGTTATCACAGTCCGGTAGAATGGATTTCACCTCTAAGAAATTTCCGCTTTGTTCTCCTTTGGTCCACAATCGACCTTTCGTCCGACTGAAAAATGTCACTCGATTCGTATCTAAGGTTTTATGAAAAGCAGCTTCATTCATAAACCCTACCATAAGTACTTTTTGAGTAACATCGTCTTGAACAACGGCTGGAACAAGCCCACCCATTTTTTCGAAATCCAACTGTATCGTTTCTTTTTCCATAAACTTACCTCCTCACAGGAATACCACTTTCCGATAAATATTTTTTCAACTCAGGAATCGTTATCTCGCCAAAATGAAATACGCCCGCAGCCAATGCGGCATCGGCCTTGCCACGGAGAAACGCGTCTTTAAAATGCGCCTTCGTACCCGCTCCTCCCGAAGCTATGATTGGGATAGGTAATAGTCGGTGAAGTTCCAATAACGCTTCATGGGCATATCCGCTTCGAGTGCCATCATGAGTCATGCTTGTAAAGAGTATCTCACCCGCTCCCCTTTCAGCTGCTTCCAAAGCCCATTCAAAAAGCGTTCGTTGGGTAGCGACTTTTCCACCATTCAAATAACAAACCCAGTTTCCATTTTCAAAGTTAGCATCTATTGCGATAACACAAACCTGTGAACCGAATTTTTTTGCCACATCGTCTATAATTTTCGGATTTTTCAGAGCCGAAGAATTCAACGACACTTTATCCGCCCCTACATTCAATAAACGGTCTATATCTTGCAAAGAGTTGATACCGCCTCCGACAGTAAAAGGTATGTCGATACGGGAAGCCACCCGTTTCACCAAATCTGTGAACGTGCTACGACCCTCGCTCGATGCAGTTATATCGAGATAAACAAGTTCATCGGCTCCCTCTTTACTGTATATCTCGCCCAATAAAACCGGGTCGCCGGCCTCTTTGAAATCCACAAACTTCGTTCCCTTCACGGTCTTTCCGTCTTTCACGTCGAGACACGGTATAATACGTTTAGCCAACATAACTTTGATTTTTAGCGACAAACCGGGATATTTCCGACAGTAATATTTTCCCCTCGTAAATCGATTTTCCCAATATTACGGCAGGAACACCTATGGATTGCAACGACTCTATGTCGTTCCACGAAGCGACTCCCCCACTCGCAATTAGGTAAATTTCGGGAATCTCCGACAGCATGGATTCATACAAATTCACGGCACAGCCCTCCAACATACCATCTCGGCTTATATCTGTCGTTATTACTTTATAAACACCCGCCTGAGCATATTCGCGGACATACGGAATCAATTCCCACTCCGATTCTTCGAGCCACCCGTTTATTGATATTTTCCCGTCTCGGGCATCTGCACCCAAAATTATATGCTCTTTGCCATACCGATCGAGCCATTGAAGAAACAAACTACGATTCCTCACAGCGATACTTCCTCCCGTCACCATATCGGCGCCGCACTCAAATGCGATACGCAAGTCCTCGTCACTTTTTATTCCTCCGCCAAAGTCGACGGAAAGAGACGTATGAGTAGCTATTTGTTCAAGCGTCCTATAATTTACGACATGATCGGCTTTCGCACCGTCCAAATCGACCAAATGTAGCCTGTTCAATCCATTGTCTTGAAACGCTTTCGCCACTTCCAACGGATTTTCATCATATACCTTTCGACAAGAGTAATCCCCTCGCGACAACCGGACACATCGACCGTTCATTATATCTATGGCAGGAATCAGCTCGATCATAACGAAAGAAAATTTTCAAGAATTCGCATACCCACTGTACCGCTCTTTTCCACATGGAACTGGGTCGCATAAAAATTACCTTTATTTAAAGCCGCACTAAATGGAACTACATAGTTACACTCCGCCACAGAAAACTCCGATACAGGAGCATAATAACTATGTACAAAATAGGCATGGCTACCTTCGGGAATACCGGTGAACAAAGGGCCTTTCAAACAAGTCAACGCATTCCACCCCATGTGAGGTATCTTCTGTTCGGTATCTTCGGGAACAAACCGACGGACTGCCGTATCGAATATACCCAACGTGTCAACATCTCCTTCTTCGGAGTGTTTGCATAAAAGCTGCAATCCGATGCAAATAGCCAACACCGGCTGCGCGAGATCGACGATAACCCTGTCTAACCCGTGTTCTTGCAAATATTTCATCGCCGAAGAAGCCTCTCCCACTCCGGGAAAAAGAACCTTGTCGGATTGCGACAACACGTCGGGAGAATCGCTAACAACCGGCGTTACACCCAATCGGCGTAACGCACATTCGACCGAATATACATTTCCGGCATTATATTTTATGATAGAGACTTTCATAAATTATAAAATTGCCACATTTATATTTGCAAATATAAATATTTATCTACATTTTCAAAAATTATATTGACAAAACACGCACATATTGCTTATATTCTTTCTCTTTTGACAAACTATCCTTATATTTATTTTTGTTACCTTTGCGTAAAATATGAAACAGCGGAGCCACACAACCGCATATTTTAATGACATCTGCGTTATATTTGTACACGAAAAAACAATGAATACATGAGAATCTCGGGATATTGCCATAACTCATCGCCAGGAATAAAACTTATCATTCTGCTACTTTTAATTTTATGGGGAGCTCTAATCGTTGCCATTCCCATGTTTTTTGTAAAAGGCTCCAATGCATTGTTGATAGCCATGTATTTACAAAACATAGGCATGTTCATTCTCCCGGCATGGATCGCTGCGACTCTGTTTTGGGGAAATGCAGGAAAATCCCTTTATTTGAATAAAGCCCCGCGTATCATAGAATTGTTAGGGATAATCGCTTTATTCATCGTTGCGACTCCGGCTCTTAACAGAATCGTAGAATGGAATGAAGCCATGCACCTGCCCGAAGCGCTGTATAATATTGAACAATGGATGCGTCAACAAGAAAATGCTGCGACAAAGATAACCGAACAAATTCTGCAAGTAAATTCATTTTCTCATTTCTTAGCCGTCATTTTCGGGATTGGAATCCTCACCGGAATTGGCGAAGAAATGATTTTCAGAGGTGTTCTTCAACGAATCGTACAAGACAAAAATCACCGGGCACATGTAGCCGTGTGGATTTGTGCATTCCTGTTCAGTGCCATACATTTACAATTCTATGGTTTTATACCTCGATTATTATTAGGCGCATTCTTCGGATATCTATTGGTATGGAGCAAAAATCTATGGCTACCGATATTCGCCCACCTGTTCAATAACAGCACGGTCGCGAGCATTTCCTATTTTACAAATGACAAATCCCCCTATAATCTGATAGAGACGATCGGCACGAGCGGTTCTCCTACGAGCTGGCTGGCAGGAGCGAGCCTTATCGGTACGGTAATTTTATTATACGTGCTTTATAAAAAAGTTTTTGTCTCGAAATCAAAGGAATTTTTTCCGATGGAAGATAAAATTACGCCCTAAATATTTTTCCCGGACAATGGGATTTTCTGCCAGTTCCTCCGATGTGCCCTGAAAAAGTATTTTACCCTCGAATAATAAATAAGCACGGTCGGTAATACTCAGTGTTTCAGGCGCATTATGGTCGGTTATCAAAATGCCGATATTTTTTTCTTTCAGCTTATATACAATAGACTGGATATCTTCCACGGCAATAGGATCGACTCCTGCAAAAGGCTCATCGAGCATAATAAATTTAGGACTAATAGCCAAACAGCGTGCTATTTCGGTTCTACGCCTTTCACCTCCCGATAGTTGGTCTCCCAAATTTTTACGTACTTTCTGTAATCGAAACTCAGCGATTAAACTTTCCAGTTTATCCCGCTGATACTCTTTGGTGGTATGAGTCATTTCCAAGACACACCGGATATTATCTTCCACCGACAACTTGCGAAACACCGAAGCCTCTTGCGCCAAATACCCGATACCGATTTGCGCCCGTTTATAAACCGGATAATCTGTAATGTCGAGATCATTCAGATAAATATGCCCCTGATTGGGGGTTATCAATCCGGTCGTCATATAGAAAGTCGTTGTCTTTCCTGCGCCATTCGGGCCCAACAATCCCACGATTTCCCCCTGTGTAACATCTATCGACACATGGTTCACAACCGTCCGCTGACGATATTTCTTTACCAAATCTTCGGTTCGCAGCACCATATTATTTTCCGAAGATTCCAAATCCGATTGAACATTCACATGAACCTTCTCTTCGGTATTGGCAGCCACCGGTTGATGCTTAAAAAATTTGGAAAACATATTTCTACCTTTAAAATTATCTGCAAAAATAGTGAAAGGTGAGCGCAGAGGCAAGCGAAAATTGCATTTTCGACTTGACTATGCCAAACCGCATTCTATCTTCACAGAGACAAAGATATTGAAAATAGACAATCCCATCAGCCGTTTTAACGAAATAAAATGATTGAGAACTTAATTCTACTATAAAAGATAATGGCTCATCGATTCTTTTTCATTACTTTTGTTCTTCAATAATCCAATTAGCGGATATGATTATACAAGATTCATTAAAAAAGTTCGGAGATTACGTCTTGTTAATGAGACGCGTATTTACAATACCGGACCGATGGAGAGAGTTTTTCAAAAGATATATTTCCGAAATATACAAATTAGGAATAGACTCTATTCCCATCGTCATTACTATTTCCGTTTTCATCGGAGCCGTGATTGCCATACAAATGCAAAAGAATGTGGTATCGCCCATGATACCGGCCTACGCCGTAGGATTGGCTACCCGAGATGTCATCTTATTGGAATTTTCCTCTTCCATATTATGTCTGATCTTGGCCGGTAAAGTTGGGTCAAACATAGCCTCCGAAATAGGCACCATGCGGGTAACCGAGCAAATAGACGCACTTGAAATTATGGGCGTCAACTCTGCCAACCTGTTGATATTACCCAAAATCGCGGCAATGGTCTCTTTCATTCCGGTGTTAGTCGTGTTCAGTATGGCGAGTGGTATTACAGGCGGATTCCTGATAGCCCAATTCACCGACATAATTTCCGTGTCAAAATACATCTATGGACTACAAAGTTTTTTTAATGAATATTACATTTGGCAAGCCATATTCAAAGCACTCTTCTTCGCCTTTGTCATCAGTAGCGTAGCCTCGTACTATGGATACAAAGTGAAAGGCGGAGCACTCGAAGTCGGGCAAGCCAGTACCGACTCTGTCGTTGTAAGCAGCGTTATCGTTCTACTTCTCGACGTGGTTCTCACTCAAATTTTATTTTGATGATAGAAGTTAATAATATATCCAAATCATTCGACGGGAAAGTCATTCTACACAATGTCTCCGCCAAATTCTACTCTGGAAAGACAAACTTAATTATCGGGCAAAGTGGATCGGGCAAAACGGTATTGATGAAATGTATCGTTGGTCTCATGCAACCCGATAAAGGACAAGTTATTTATGACGGTAGAGACATCACTTCGATGTCGGCTTCACAAATTAAAGAACTTCGGAACGAAATAGGCATGCTATTTCAAGGCTCGGCCCTATTCGATTCAGAGACGGTATTGGGCAATGTCATGTTTCCGCTAAGAATGTTCACACGAGACACCTATGCCTCTTGTAAAAAAAGAGCGGAATTTTGTTTAGAACGTGTTAATCTAAAAGGAGTTAACGATTTGTATCCGTCGGAGATCAGCGGAGGCATGCAAAAACGCGTGGCGATAGCTCGTGCCATCGCATTGAATCCCAAATACTTATTTTGTGACGAGCCTAACTCGGGACTCGATCCGAAAACCTCTATCCTTATCGATGAATTATTAAGCGATATTACACACGAATACAATATAACGACAATCATCAATACCCACGATATGAACTCTGTAATAGGAATCGGTGAAAATATTGTCTTTATTAATAAAGGACACAGAGAGTGGGTAGGAAATCGTACCAAAATATTCACATCATCTAACGAAGCTCTGAACGACTTTGTCTTTGCGACTCGCTTATTCAAGGAAGTAAAAGGCTATATGATCGAAGAATACCGCAAACACGAATCGGCCGATGAATGAGTATAAGTATATATTTTTTGTAGGCGATTAACTCATTAAAGTCAATCGCCTTTTATTTTTTTTGAGAATATTTTTTCTCACTATTCATGGGAGAAAACGATTACCTTATTAATTATTATAGAAGCCTGTGGTGTCATCAGATTTTTTACATCAGTATTTGCCATTTTACGTTTGTCTCCATGGCTTCTTGAGAAGTTTATTAAAAAAAGAGCATAAAAA
>OOCQ01000409.1_pt1 | contig 37032 bp, 46 predicted proteins | sample 1671121 | NCBI WGS metagenome assembly OOCQ01 (sample SAMN06348124, study PRJEB24527) | human gut metagenome | biome: human gut; feature: ankylosing spondylitis patient; material: feces | host: Homo sapiens | place: China | collected 2015-10 | reverse complement strand
CCCCTAAAAATCCGATTAAGCGAGAGAAGAAGAAGCTTGTTTGTTCTTCCGAGCGAGAGGATTTTATCTAAAGCGGGAGGACTGGTTTGTCCGCTTCTTGATAGTCTTCCGGGCGTAAGGATTTTTAGGTGAGACGGGAGATGGGTATGATTTTTGTTAGATTTATTCCTATTTGTTTTAATTCTCGAATAAAAGTGGTATATTTGCGACAGACAGATGCGAGATTAAATTATGACGAGCTTGAATGGAATAAAGACAGTATCATTCAATGCGTTGGAACGGTTGAAAGCACCATTGCCAAGACTATAAATAATAATAACTAAAAGGACTGAAAAATGAATATGCGATCAAACATTATGGGGCGTATCCTGTATTCTGATACACCCTTAGACGAACTTAGACGGAGTTGCAATGACAACCCCGTATCCGGTAGTATGCTCCAAACGAACGTCCTCAGACGGACCAAGGGAGGTATGATTAACTGTGGAGATTATTCAATCGCTCTATTGGCGTTTGTCGTCTTGCTCCTTTTATGTAGTTGCTCAAAATCAGAGCAAGACGAACCGTTGGCTTTATCAAGTGACTTGAATGTCTTATGGATAGGAACCTCTATTCCGGAAGGTTGCTCCTATCCCGATTATTCGTGTCGGAGTATTGGTGCAAATTGTATAAACAAGTCGATAGGTGCTTCGTTCCTGTGTGTATATGATATAGGTGAAAAAGGAATCGAGTATGCTGGACTGTCATTGACTGAAACTATCAGGGAGAAAGAGAAGAAATACGGCAAGTTTGTGAAAGAAAATCTGCTGTCGACAGGCAGGATGAAGCGTTTTATCGATAGCTCTTACGAAACTGCTGTTTTGCCATACGCCCAATGGGCTGACGTTATAGTGATAGACCATGGATATAATGATGACATCAGCTTGTATAAGTTGTACGGTGCGAAGAATTCGATTGATGACACAGATGAACAATGGCAGTCTATGGACAGGAGCAATTATATTGGCGCTTTCAACTATCTGGTGGCAGAGATAAGAAAGGTCAACCCCGAAGTGCAGATTGTTGTTGGCGGTTATTTTCAGAACACATGCACTTTAGGCCATGCCGTACGTGGCAAGTATGTTCAGCATGTGACAGAGGATTTGTGCCGTCATTATAAACTGCCAATCCTTGATGTGTGGAACTATGTAGACATTCCAGACGGATATAAACCGCATTCCGAAAACTATCTCGACTCCATTAATGGAATCTACAAAACCGACTATACCAAATGGTTGCCTAATGAACGTGGCGAGATACCATACTTCCAGATTTTCTGTCCCGACAAGGTGCATCCTTTCTCCGACCCGACAGGCACGTCGGACAAGATACTTAATGCAGTCGTTTCTGAGTTGTTTAAGAAGAGACTGTTAGAAGCAGGAGTAAAGCCGTCGCATAATGGCGAGGATTTCTGAGTGGGTATATACCAAATCCTAAAGACGCCCGTTTTATATCAATTGCCAGATACCCCCCCCATAAAACAGAAAGAGGCAGTTCAATGAAGAACTGCCTCCTATAATCTAAAACTTAATAATATATGAGATATTAATCTCCCTTCATGTCCACAGATTATTCTGCAAGGCTGATAGCCTCAGAAGGACAAACAGAAGCGCAAGTACCGCACTCTGTGCAAGCATCTGCATCGATAGAATACTTTTCGCCCTCTGAAATTGCACCTGAAGGACACTCGTCAATACATGTACCGCATGCGATACAATCGTCACCAATTACGTAAGCCATAATGTTTAAATATTTAATCGTTAATAATGTTTTCCGTACTCAATTTTTTGTACTTTGCAAAGGTAGTGTTTTTATTTTAAATACCTAATAATTGGTACTCTAATTTTCATATTTTAACTATTTCCGTGTTCCTTGCCCTTTTGCGTATCGTGATTGCCCATATTATTAGGTATAAGGAGCTGTATTTTGGTCATAATAATTTGGTATTGTCGCAGGTAATATTTCCTGCCGATACAATATCGGGGCGGAAATGCCGTTATTACAATAAACGATTTCCGAAAATATGATAAAACGACTTATACATATTATATATATAGTGATGTTTGCTGTGGCAGTGCATGCTCAGGACACCCGTGTGCAGAACCGTCCTTATACAGACCTCCGTCCGTTCCACTTCGGTGTGATGGTGGGAACCCATCTGCAGGATCTTGAGTTCGTGGGAATGGGACCGCAGACTATTACCACCGACAATGGCGTGGTGACGAAGGTTATCACTACCGACCAGAACCAGTGGGACCCAGGCTTCACCGTGGGTGTGATAGGAGAGACGCGCCTCAGCACGCATTTCGCTTTCCGTGTAGCTCCGGCAATGTATTTCGGTACGAGAAACATAAAGTTCATGAACCTTACCGACCGCACGGGAGCCGGAGAGCCAGTGACGCAGACCCAGGAGCTGAAGACTATTTATGTCTCCTCGGCATTGGATCTGATATTCAGCGCACCGCGTTTCAACAACCATCGCCCTTATCTCATGGCAGGTCTTAACCCGATGCTAAACCTTTCGGGAAACAACACCGACTATATAAAGCTCAAGCGCTATGACTTCTTCCTTGAGGTCGGCTTGGGCTGCGACTTCTATCTGCCTTTCTTCAAGCTCCGTCCTGAACTGAAGTTCTGCTATGGTCTGACGAATAATGTAGACACGAAGCATGCCGACAGGTTCAAGGACCCGAGTATGGCAGACCGTTACATGTATGCCAATTCCGTAAAGGAAGGGCGTAGCAAGATTATTGCGCTGACATTCTATTTCGAGTAGCGGAGAATCAGCGTGATAATGTCGCGTTGTAGGAAAAAACGGGGCATAAGGGGAAAAAAGTCGTTCGCTAATTTGTACTTAATATTAAAATCATTACATTTGCAATGGTAATGAGGACTGTATTGTTTATGGCATTATTATAAAGCAGTATAAATGCATTTTAACGACTTTAAATCAGATAGATATTGGACCGTGGTAGTTCTTTTTGCTTTGATGCTCGTGGTTGGCGGGTGTGGTGGTCAAAGTAAGGACAAGAATGTTTCTCCGACAGATTCCATTGGAGAAACACGAAGCAGCGGAAATATGTTCGAAGCCCTTCCTGACACGATGTTTGAGTCGGCAGGAAGAATACGTTACGACGTGGAGATACTTGATTCAGCCGACCAGACTCTCTCCTCCGCACAGAGCCTTTATGATGGGGCGGATGTGCTGACGTTCAGGAAGACCCTCTTTCGCGATGCCGACTTCGGAGGTCGTGTTAAGGGCACTCCTGCCACCGTTGACACGGCATGGGTGTTCAATACCTATTATAATAAGGAGCAGACAAAGTTTGGAGTGTGGGGAGGAGGCACGGGATGGACCGGCCAGCCGCTCTATATCAGCAAGTCGAACGAGGTGGTATTCGGTTCGCTCTGCGGAAAGGTGTATTTCGTTGACTATGCTACGGGCAGGAAATCAAGACAGCCGGTAGATGTAGTGAATACCATAAAGGGCACGGTGTCTCTCGACCCACAGCTGCACAACCTGTATGTAGGGCAGGGCGTGCCCAACCATCAGCCGTTCGGCAGTCTTGTGATAGACCTGAAGAAACATCGCCAGACATACTTCTTCGGCAGAGACCCGAAGGCAAGACGTGGATGGAACGCTTTCGATTCTTCGCCGGTAGTAGTGGGCGGATTCCTCTTCTGGCCCGGAGAGAACGGTAGCCTGTATAAGTTCCGTCGCCGTCAGGGAGAGCTTGTCCTTGCAGCAGCGCTCCGCTATAGCGTGAACGGTTCCGCTCCGGGAATAGAAAACAGTCTCTGCGTCTATGCCAACTATGGCTTCTTCGGCGACAACCACGGCAACGTGATATGCGTAAACCTGAACACGATGAAGCCCGTATGGATGTATGACAACCATGATGATATAGACGGCAGCATAGTATGCAAGGTGGAAAACGGCAAACCATATCTGTATTGTGGATGCGAGGTTGACAAGCAGGGCAATGAGGGCATCTGCCATATCGTAAAGCTTGATGCGCTGAACGGCAGTCCGGTATGGACGCTGCAGATACCATGCCACAGAATGAAGGTGGGCGAGAAGACTCTCGACGGAGGAATGTACAGTACGCCATTGCCAGGACGGGGCGACTGTGAAGGACTGCTGTTCGCTACCCTTTGCCGCAACGGAGGAGACGGAAAGGGAAAACACTCCGGCCAGCTTGTGGCAATAAGTACCAAAGACGGAAAGATAGTATATACGACCCAGCTCAACCAGTTCGCCTGGTCTTCACCGGTGGGATTCCTCAACGAGAAGAATGAGATGTTTATCTTTACTGGCGATTCCGGCGGCACCGTATATCTGATACGGGCGAAGACAGGAGAAATCCTCTTCAAGAAGCACTATGCATCAAACTTCGAGTCGTCGCCGCTCGTCGTAGGCAACACAGCCGTTGTGGGCTCTCGCCAGAACGGTATATATAAGTTTGTTATAAAATAAACACTAATATATTATTATGACACCAATATTCATTACAGGCCCATGCGTCATAGAGTCGGCGGAACTGCTCGACACGGTGGCGGCAGAAGTGGCAAGGTTAAAGAACAAGACAGGATTAACATTCTATTTCAAGGCATCGTTCGACAAGGCAAACCGCACGTCGATACATTCCTTTCGCGGTCCCGGACTGGAGAAAGGTCTACAGATGCTTGCCGACGTGAAGGCGAAATACGGTTTGCCGCTGCTTACCGACATACATGAAAGCTGGCAGGCACGGGCGGCAGGCGAGGTCGTCGACGTGTTGCAGATTCCAGCCTTTCTGTGTCGGCAGACCGACTTGCTCGTGGAAGCGGCACGAACTGGCAAGACGGTGAATATAAAGAAGGCTCAGTTCCTCTCCGGCGATGACATGCGCTATCCGGTGGAGAAATGCCGCGAGGCAGGAGCCAAGGAGGTATGGCTGACCGAGCGCGGCAACAGTTTCGGCTACAATAATCTGGTGGTAGACTTCCGTAACCTGCCCATAATGTCGCAGTATGCTGACAGAGTGATAATGGACTGCACCCACAGCGTGCAGCGTCCCGGTGGGGCAGGAGGCAAGACCGGCGGCGACCGTCAGTTCGTACCTATGATGGCATTGGCGGCAAAGGCATTCGGAGCGCAGGGATATTTCTTCGAAACGCATCCCGATCCCGACCATGCCCTTAGCGACGGTCCCAACATGCTGTTCCTTAGCGACCTCGAAAAGGTGGTGGACTCTCTGATATAAGAATGTGTGACCCTAAAAGAACGAAGAATATTATGAAATATATAGAAACCGCAATAAAGTGTATAAAGGATGAGTCGCAGGCTCTCCTTGAACTCATTCCTAATCTCGATGCCGACTTCGACAAGGCGGTGGAGATAATCCTTGCATGCAAGGGAAAGCTAATTGTTACCGGTGTCGGCAAAAGCGGACATATAGGAGCCAAGATAGCTGCCACGCTCTCTTCTACCGGCACGCCGAGCTTCTTCATCAACCCCCTTGATGCCTTTCATGGCGACCTGGGCGTTATACAGAAAGAGGATGTGGTGCTTGCTCTCTCCAATTCAGGACAGACGGACGAACTGCTGAGGTTCCTGCCTTACCTGATAGAGCATAAGATTCCGGTAATCGGCATGAGTGGAAACCCGGAGTCGCTGCTTGCCAAGTTCGCTTCGGCACATCTCAATTCCGGTGTCAGCCGTGAGGCTTGCCCTCTCGGACTTGCTCCTACGTCGTCCACCACGGCAGCACTCGCCCTTGGCGATGCCCTTGCCTGTGCGCTGATGGTGGCACGCAACTTCAAGGCTACCGACTTCGCCCAGTATCATCCTGGCGGAACGCTCGGCAAGCGACTGCTTACCAAGGCAAAGGACGTGATGCGCTCGGACGATCTGCCAGTCATCTCGCCTACCGTGAAGCTTGGTGAGGCGGTGATACATGTCAGCAACGGCAGACTTGGACTCTGTGTGGCTATGGTAGATGATAAGGTTGTGGGCATCATCACCGACGGTGACATACGTCGTGCCATGGAGAGTTCGCAGGATAAGTTCTTCCAACTTTCCGTGGGGGACATCATGACGCGCACTCCGAAGATGGTGTCACCGGAAACAAAGATTACGGAAATAGAGCATATCCTTCATGCGAACAAGATCCACTGTGTGCTTGTAGTGGATGAGGAGAAGCATCTGATAGGAGTAGTAGACTCGTTCCGCACCATGATTTAATGGTCTAACCGTATATTAGATAGTGTGCCTATACCTTCAATGTCGGAAGGTATAGGCTTTTTTGATGCAGTACTCTCCCGTAAGTACTGGAGTAACACGTGAGATAGGATTGTAACCTATGACTTGTGATCTGAAAGTAGTATCTTTGCGGCTCAAAAGTAGTATCTTTACGCCTCAAAAGTTGTATCTTTTCCATGTCTAAGCCATATCCTTTTTACCCCGAACGGACTAAAAGCAGACTGAAGTGAATGCTGCTTAGAATAGAAATTGCACTGTGTTTAGTGCAGTTTTAAGTAAAAAACGCACTGAGGTGAGTGCAGTTTTTGCAAATATTGCACTGCGTATCTCTACTGGAGGAATACAGGGACTTGGCAAAGTGGACAAGATTTATCTTGACAATACGGCGCTTATCTATACTTTAGGTAACAGAAATGTGGAGATAGGAACTGTGCGCGAGACGTTCTTCTTCAACCAGACGCGTTTTCTGTTCTCTGTTGCCACTTCTCCGATTTCAGATTTCCTCATAGACGAGAAATATACATTCGAGGTGGGTGGAAAGAAGAAAAAGCAAAGCCAACTGCAGAATATAGAGAACGGATATGTGGTGAAGGATGATATTGAAACCGGATATGGCAACATCATCCCACTCTGGATGTTCGGTATGCTGTATTGAGCATGGAAAGCGACAAGGGGAAACATATTATAAAAAAGAAACGGCTAAGTGTTGAAATCCAACTCCTTAGCCGTTCTTAGTACCCAGAGCCGGGGTCGAACCGGCACGGGTTGCCCCACTGGTGTTTGAGACCAGCGCGTCTACCGATTCCGCCATCTGGGCTTTAATGCGGTGCAAAGGTAATACTTTTTTTGTAATGGACAAACATTATGGCAAAAAACTTTTCTTCAAGATTATTACAATAGAGAAAAAAGCTTAATTTCTTGGTTTTGTACACAATAAAAAGTAACTTCGTGCGCTATTATATATAGAAACGTTCAGAGCTTATTGCCAAGGCGGAAAAGACAGGACGCTTTTAAATACACTTTGTGATAATATTAATCTGATACGGATTTAAGATGGAAAAATTTAATGACAACAACTTCTGCTTGATTCTTGCCGGGGGTAAGGGTAAGAGGCTTTGGCCCGTGAGCAGAGAGAATATGCCAAAGCAGTTTCTTGATTTCTTCTCTGTGGGGAAGACACTTCTTCAGCAGACTTATGAAAGGATGACAAAAATTGTTAGTCCCGAAAATATCCTTATCGCCACAAACCGTGATTTCGTGAGTATCGTGGCGGAGCAGCTTCCGCAGGTTCCAAAGGCTAATATATTGGGTGAGCCCGTAAACAGAAATACGGCACCCAGCGTGGCTTGGGCCACATGCAGGGTGTTGCACAGGAACAAGGATGCAAGACTTGTTGTGGTGCCTTCCGACCAGATGATTATGGAGGAGGGGAATTTCGAAAAAGACATACAGGCTGGTTTGGACTGGGTCGGAATGAACGACGGACTGCTTACGATGGGAGTGAAGCCGACACGTCCGGAACCCGGTTATGGATATATACAGATGGGGGAGGAGCAGTCTGACGGCGGTAATATATATAAGGTGAAAAGCTTTACGGAGAAACCGGAGCGTGAGTTTGCCAAGGTGTTTATGCAGAGCGGAGAGTTCTATTGGAATACGGGTCTGTTTCTTGCAAGATGCGACTATCTGAGAGAGTGTCTGAAGAAAATATTCCCTCCTGTATTGCGGATGATAGATGCCGAGGAGGTGGAGTATACTTTGGAGAAGGAAGTGAAATGCATAGAGGAGCATTATTCCGTGTATCCTAATCTCTCCATCGATTATGGTATATTGGAGAAGAGTGACAATGTGTATGTCATGAGGTGCTCTTTCGGTTGGGCTGACCTTGGCACTTGGCATTCGATGTATGAGACGATGAGCAAGGGCGAGGGCGACAACGTGGTGTTGAGCAAGCGTGTGATGCTGGACAACTGTCGGGGCAACATAGTGAAACTGCCTGACGACCATATTGCCGTGTTGAACAATCTCGACGGATATATCGTGGCGGAAAAGGGTAATGTGCTGTTGGTGTGCAAGAAGGAAGACTCCTCGGCTCTCGTGAGGAAATACATCAATGAGGTTCAGATGAGCGAAGGTGAGGAGTTCTTGTAGGACAATTGATAGATGGCATTATATATATAATGTACTGGTCATATAAGAAAAGATTTAGGGGGTACGGTCTCGCTTTGGATGCAGACTTACCCCTTTTTCTCGCTTTAGAGGAAAAATATTATAATTCATGTAGTTATACGGTGTGGTTTTGCGTATATAAGATGAAAGGTTTCTTGAAAATGAAATGTGATGGACGTAAAGAAGAATGATTTTGAACGGCTTATCCGCGAGAATAAAGACACGATATATACTGTCTGCTATATGTTCTCGAAAGACCAGGATGAGGTGGCTGACCTGTATCAGGAGTCGCTGATAAACCTATGGAAGGGTTTGTCGCAGATGAAGCCTGACGGTAATGTCAAGGGGTGGATATACAGGGTTGCGCTGAATACCTGTATCTCTTTAGGAAGAAAGAAGAAGAGCAGACCTACGGTGAGGCTGACCATGGATATAGACCCGTTTGATTCTTCAGACAACAGGACGGCACAGGTGGATATGCTGCATAAGCGCATTAGCAAGCTGCAGCCGTTTGACCGTGCCATAATCCTATTGTGGCTTGAAGACATCAGCTATGATGAGATAGGGCAGATTCTTGGTATTTCAACATCCAATGTCTCTGTTCGTCTTGTACGTATTAGAGAGCAATTGAAAAAAATGTCTAACGATTAATACTCATAAAGCAATGAATGAAAATAATAGTCTGTCGGATTTGGAACAGATGCGTTCGCAGATGGTAGAGCTGAAGTCTATGCTTAAGGAGCAGTCGATCGTCAATGGCAAGATGATGCGAAAGGCGATGAAGAGCGACTACAACCGGATGCGCAATGATATGAAGTTCTCAATAGTCTTTGAAGTGCTGGCGCTGCCGATGATGTGGTATGTGCTGCCTATGTTGGGTTTGCCGTTGTGGTTTGTTGCTGTTACGGTGTTGTTCCTGCTTTCGGCTTTGGCAGCCTCGGTATATTCTCTTTTGCATTATGCTTCGGGGGATTTGATGAACGGCAACCTTACGGATGTGGCGCTGAAGATTGTGCGCTACAAGAGATTCGGCATTTATTGGTTCTTCTATGCAATTCCGTTCCTCGTGTTCTGGCTTGGTACGTTCTTCTATTTCGTTACTAAGGGAAAGGAGTCGGAGTTTGTGGAAGGTGTTGTCTATGATGGCATTATCGGTGGCGTTATAGGAGGGACACTCGGTATAGTGAACTATGTTCAGAACCTGCATAGGATGAACCGTATTCTGAAGCAGATACGGGAAGTGAAAGCCGGATGATTGGTATTAGGAAGACGGAAAAGGAATAAAAAAGCGAGGCAGCTACAATGTGTAACTGCCTCGCTTTTTGTCGGGATGACTGGAAAGCCCTTTTTGCCTTTTTTTAAGCTGAAAAGCCCTGTTTACGTAGTTCCCAAATCGTTTTTTTTGCCTTTTTATTCCGATTTAATACTGATTTTGCCATTATTTTCTTGTTGAATTTCAGTATCTTTGCCCTCGTTCTCTTTCTTTTCTTCTTCCAGTCTTGTCAGCTGGCATTTCAACTTTGTGTTCTCTGTGAGCAGAGTGCGTACCTCCATCTGTACGTTCTGAAGTTCGTTGATGATGTACCTTGCGGCAATGCTGTCGTCTTTGCCGAACCCTTCAAGGAGCGGTTTGCCAACCCCCAATAATATGTAGTATGGGTTGACCTGTGGAAATTTTAGAATAATTGGTACCAGGTGTTTTGTCGTCAGCTCCTTTTGCTTGCTTGATAGCAGGTTTTTGTCAAGACCGGCTTCCATACAGAATGTGGCTGCTGTCTTGATTCCGAGGGCTTCTCTGATGTCGTCAAGTCTGTTGATGTAAATAGATCTTGATTTTTCCGTGTCGTTCTTTTTTGCTCCCATACAGTTAATTAATGTTTATAATTCTGATATTTCAAGTGCTTTATAGTTTTATTTCTGAAATATCAAGTATTTTTGCACATGATATAACAGAAATTTAAGTAAATGTACAAAATATTATAGTAATGGCAAAAAGAATTATTCACTATTCTTTCAAAAAAGCATTTGAAAGTTTGACTATAGCTGACGGTAAAGCAGTAAAAGCCGAAATTATAGAGGCATTGGGTGATGTGACTGTTGCTCGCTTCTATCAAATTCGTAAGGATTATCCCAATATTCCCGCTTACGTCAAGCAGGAGATTGAACAAATTTTTCTGAAATATGGAGTTTCTGAATCTGATATTTGGGAAATTTGGGAATAAGGAAAATCTTGAAATATAAAGAATAAACACTTGATATATTATGAAAAATCAGATAGCTAAAAATATTAGTTACCCTTTTATCGTAGAAAGGTGTGGCATTTATGTCATAGTGCAGGAACGGGAGGGTGATGTTTTTGTCACTTGCCCATTTCAGAGTTGCAAGACGGGTTTTGTCGATATTCTTGACAAGACGCTATCTGCCGGAGTCTTTCCTGGAGTGATCCTATATCAGAAGATTGATGATTTTCTTACTTGTGTGCAAATCAGCGACAGGCATTCTATGTCTGCCTATACAGCCTATACGCTAATCTGTCAGGCACTTGATTCTCTGATTGGATTGAAGCTTCATTTTGATAAAGCCCATATTGAACTTGCGCAGAAGTTCAAATGGCATCTTGTGAAATCGGGTCTTGTTCAATATCTCGGATGATTTTTGATTATGGCTGATACAAAGAAAAGGTGGACATTCAAGGAGATAGAGTTCCTGAACAAGCATGCCTTGGATATGGACCCCAAGGATATTGCCGACAAGCTTGGTCGGTCCAGAACTTCTGTCGTTCTTTATATGCTGCGCCATGGCATTGCTCGTCGGCAGCAGGTGAAACGCAATTTGATGCGTGAGCTTATCGGTACGAAGATTAATGTGCAGTATTTTCATCCTACGAGAGAGTTCTACACTTCCACCGGAATCAACCAAATTCAATTTCAGGAGATATGGCACGGCTACCGGCAGGCGACAAATGAAGAGATGGCAGCCGTAGCGAAGCATCTTGACTGTTCGAGAGACGAACTGTTGAAATTCTTCTCTTCTCTGCAGCTGGGGTTATTTGATTAAGAAACACACAATATAAACAATCTGATATGAGGATTCCTGAAAACGATATACAAAAGATCCTGGACAATGCGCCCATTGTGGACGTTATATCCAAATATGTCTCGCTGCACAGACGAGGGCAGAACTATTTCGGCTGTTGTCCGTTCCATAACGAGAAGACGGCATCTATGTGTGTCAATGCGGCGAGAGGTATATTCAAATGCTTCGGATGCGGAGAGCACGGCAATGTCATCTGGTTTGTCAGCAAACATGAGAATATTTCCTATCCGGAGGCGGCAAGGCTGCTTGCCCGTCAATATAACGTAGAAATAAAGGAGGAGGAAAAGACTTCTGAAGAGATAGCGAGAGACAGGGAGCGGGAATCGGTCTTGCTGGTTCTCGATGCTGCACAGAGATGGTTTGAAAACCATATCGATGGCAAGGCGGAGGCATACATCTCATCACGTATGATGAGCGATGAAAGCAGAAAGGCCTTCAGAGTGGGAGCAGCCGGCACTTACAGACAGATGCTCGATGATCTGTCAGTCTCCTTCTCTGAAGATATTATGAAAAAGGCTGGCCTCGTCTGCATAAAAGACGGTCGCGCTTCATGTGACTATTTCCGACAGAGGGTGATGTTTCCGTATCTTGACAACTACGGACGTGTCATAGGTTTCATCGGCCGCGACATCTCCGGTACGGCAAATGCCAAGTACATGAATTCGCCGGATACCTTGCTTTTCAAGAAGGGGGCTGTGTTCTTTGGCATGTATCAGGCACGGCAGGAAATAGCGAGATATAATAAGGTATATCTCGTGGAAGGACAGTTCGATGTTATATCCTTCTGGCAAAATGGACTGAAGAATGTGCTCTGCAAGAGCGGTTCAGCTCTTGACCAGGCACAAGTGAAGAAGCTTCACAACTTGTCGCAGAACGTCACTCTCGTTTATGATGATGACAAGGCTGGTGTGCATGCTGCAGTATCGCAAATTCCGGAACTTCTTGACTATGGCTTCAACGTTAGGTGCGTTATGCTGCCGGAGAATGCAGACCCGGACGATTTTGCAAAGATGTATACAGGGGAACTGCGGGAGCAGATAAAGAGGATAGAAATGGGATTTGTGGATTATCTCTATCTGAAACTTTACAAGACTGCAGCTGATGAGCCGGCACGTGAATCCGGACTGAATACCATTACTGCAGCAATCTCCCATGTCCATGAAGATACGATGCGTAATGACTACATGCGTACGCTGAGCAGACTGACAGGTGTAGGCCAGGATGAGCTGATGCCTAAGCTGCGTCATGCCATGGCGGGACAAAAGCCAAAGGAAGAGGTGAAAGATGGGTTCTGCGGTATTGACGAGGCAAAGGAAATTTATGACCAGGAGTATGACAGAATCCGTCTTACCAATTCCTGGGATGAATTCGAGCACTGCGTAGGAACGGATCCTGTGGTGTTCTTCAGCGGATGTCCGGAAGAGAGCGAGATACAGAAGCTGCGCCAGCTTGACAATTCTGTTATTGTGTATTCTCCCAATGGTTTTTTCACAGAGAAAACCGAGAATGATGAAATTCTTCTGCTGAAGGAGTTGTTTCGTCAGGGCTTCAATGTTGATATCAAGTGCGATGATCTTGATTTGGGCTTCATCCAGTGGTATGTGAACATATATTCTTCAGTCATAGCGTCCGACAGTCTGACTACTGCCGTCATGGATATCTATCTGGGCAGACTTGCCGAGATGATGGCTGAAGCGTCAGAGGTGACGCGTACCCGTTCCATGAAGGCATGGGCAAAGAAGCTCGGCATGCCTTCAGAGAAAGCTCTGCGGGATATAGTAAAACCATATCTCACGAGAAAGCGTTCGCGCAACAAAGCTGAAGTGGAGCGTGAGGAACTCGACGATGTAGAAGATGTTGACGGCAATACGCTCCCCGACTATGTGGAGCAGAACGAGACCTATAAGAAGATGCTTTCGCGCTATGGCTTTTATCCTCTTCTCTCCAAGAGCAAGGGAGAGCCGGTATGCTATATGTTCAAGAATGACAGTGGCGGCTACGGCCGTGTGTGTGACTTCTTCATGACTCCTCTGCTGCATGTATACGACAAGGATCCGGAGCAGAATAAGCGCATAGTGAAGATTTCCTCCATGTCGCAGGAGATAAGGAAAGCAAAATATGTGGAATGGAAATCATCGGTCTTCGCCAATATGGCTACGTTCCGTGCAGCTCTTGTCAATGAGGGCGCATACAATTTCGAGAACGGCAGCGTGAAGCACTATGACAAGATATGGACTTGGATGTCGCACCAGTTCAAGACCTGCTTCCAGCTCCGCACGTTCGGTCAGCAGAAGGAGGACTTCTTTGCCTGGTCAAATGCCATATTCCACAAGACCGACAAAGGCTATGAGATAAAGAAGGTGGACAACCTCGGACTTGTGGAACATGGCGGCGACCTGTTCTATTCTCCTGCCTATAGTGAGATATATGCCTATGACCGCAGCGACAGCGACCTCTTCGAGCAGGACAAATGGCTGCGCTATATAGATGTTCCGGCATCTCGCCAGATAAGTTTCGCCCAGTGGGCCGACCTGATGAACCGCGTGTACCGTATCGAGGACAACGGCAAGTGGGCGATAATATACTCCATTCTGTGCGGTTTCCGCTCTGACCTGTATCCTATAATAGGAAACTTCACGGCGATATTCTTCATCGGACAGACATCTTCCGGTAAGTCACAGATAGCGCAGAGCATAAGGGCACTCTACGAGGTGCCGTCGGCTCCATCGAGTAACCTTAACCAGATATCAGACGCTGCCTTTTTCTCGGTTCTGGAGCGTTTTCGTGACGTACCCTGCATATTCGAGGAATACAATGACGAGGAGATCTCCGACCAGAAGTTCCAGGGGCTGAAGGCCGTGACGTACGACGGCGACGGAAAGCAGAAGCGACGTGCAGCCACGGGCAACGACATAGAGACATCGAAGGTGAACGCCTCGATAATACTGCTTGGTCAGGAGGCACCGCAACGGGATGACAATGCGCTCTCCAACCGTGTTGTTCTGTGTGAGGTTCCTGCACATAATTTTACGGGCGACATTGAGGCGCAGCGCATATTCCGCGAACTGAAGGGGTATGAGAAGGAGGGGCTGTCGTATCTGCTTGCCGAGGTTCTGAAGCTCCGTCCGTTGTTCCGGAGCAAATTCACCGGATATATGGACCTCTGCCGCAAGGAGCTGCAGGATGCTCTTGCTGGCATGTCGGGGCGTAGCGGCGATCAGTCGCGTATAATCGGGACGGTATCGATGTTCCTTGCAACTTGTCGTCTGCTTATTACCGAGGCTCCGCATCTGCCTTTGCCGTTTTCTTATGGTGAGTTTTTTGAACTTGCGGTCAAGAAGGTACGCCACCAGTGCGAGATGATTGCCAAGAGCGACAAGCTGGCGATATTCTTCAACACGATGGACTTCCTCATAGATCGTGGTACGCTGAAACTTGGCCGTGACTTCACTATCGACGAACCGGACAAGGTGACGCTGAAGGGTGGTGTGGTGAAGGCCATGGCATCTGGTCAGAAAGTTATGTATATGAACCTCTCCAACGTACACAAGCATTATCTTACAGCCATGCAGGGCGGGGAACGTCCGCTGACGCTTACTACTCTTGTCGTGAATCTCAAGTCGCATCCGGCATATATCGGCGACGTGAGCAACAAGAAGTTCATTTGGCAGGAAGAGGTGCGCAAACAACGTGTGGAGCCGGGAGAAACAAACAAGTATACAGGAGCGCAGCTCGATCCTGACGCTACCATGGTAATCAAAATGGAAAAGCGGTCCAAGCAGACCTCTGCCATCGTTCTTGACTATGGGGTGCTGCAGCAGTTCATGGGCATAGACTTTGAACGCCATGTCGAACCGGAAGACGATCCAGAGGATGACAGACCGTTTTGATAGTCGAGGCATATCAAAAATGATTAATATATCAGATTGTATAAGTGTTTATTTGGAGGGTGGCCATCGTGAGATGTCTGCCCTCTCGTTTTTCCCCGAACACCCCAACTAAAAAAGGAGGAGAGTAAAAACAGGTTTTGAAATTCACAGACCGCAAAAAATGCGTCCAACCGACCAACCGTCCAACCGAACAAAACTTTTCAAATACTGCATAGTTAGTTAAATAGTTAATAATGAGATATTTAGTAATAATATATATAGGTGGTTGGCTGGTTGGAAATGGTTGGTTGGAATGCTTTTCCCGTTGGTCTTGGTTGGAAATAGGATTCCAACGGTTGGATTCAGAGTCTGCTTGCTGCGGTTTAGAATTTGCTATATTGCGGTTGGTTGGACGGTTGGAAATAGGAATTTCGATACCAACCGATATTTAAAGTCTTGAATATCAATGATTTAATTCTATTGGTTGGACGGTTGGTCGGTTGGACGCAAAAATGGCATACATAGAAATATAAAATTAAAAATCACATATGAACAAGAAAAGAAATAAAAGATCGGAAAGGTTCGCAGTTTGGATGTCGTGCAAGGGATATGTGAAGAAATGGCTTGTTGTCAATTTCAATAGTCCCGATGAGGATTGGCAAGAGTTGATAAATTTGTCAGCAAACAAGGTGTTGCACAAGGCATTTCTCTCGCATCTGAGCCGCAAGAGTACAAGACGGGACTCCACTTCGCATGGCAGATATACCGCCAGGGTAGCGATAGAGATTACTGAAGACGAGTTCCACCGATACGGTTGGGAGCTTACTCCTACGGAAACTCTTTCTTTCAACGCTCTGTTGGAGCGTGAGGTGAAAACGGTGCTTCACACTTACAATGCCATGCTTTCCGTGACGGGGTTGACGATAGCCGACCGCATCAAACGTTTCAGGAAAGCCACTGGTATAACGGAGTTCGATTGGGATACCGATTCTATCCGTAAGGAGCTGCAGCGCAATGCCAGCATATCCGGAAAGGATGATTTCGAGAAAATAGTGAAGAAAATTGAAGAAAATGTGTGGGCGGTATTGTCGAAAAGCGGACATATAACCCAGCAGGGTCTTGAAGAGTATGAAAAAGATTAAATTCAACTTTGAGAATGTCGGAGGACTGGCAGAGGTATATGCCTTTCCTCCGGCGGATTTCTTGCGTCTGCGGCACGACTATGTCAATGATTCTGACAGTCTTGAGCTGAGAACGCGAGATAATGTGATTGCCGTTCCTGTCTATGGCGACAGGTCTTTTGTATTCTCTGAAGAGAAAGACCGTGCTGATGGGGGAGATTATTGGGATGTGAGCATTGAAGGTGTTATACCTAATATTAATAAGGAGAACCGGCGATTGGTGGAAACGCTCGATCGTGGAGAATGGCTCGTTCTGTCGATGGATAACAACGGGGTGGTTCATTTGTCAGGAACGACAGACGTTCCACTATCCTTCTCCTCAAGGAAAGCATCTGGTGATGCTTATTCTGCGCTCAACGGCATAGAGTTCTCTTTCCGTGGTGGGCAGGCTTCGCCATCGGTAATCCTGGATCTTGATTCATTGGATAATATATAAGAATCGCCTGTACAGTCTGATTTGCCCTGTTCTTCGTCTGAGGAACAGGGCTTTGTTTTGTGTTATCTTTGCTGAAAATTTATTTCCTATGGCAAAGAATAATTTAAGAATTGACGGAGAAATTTCTTCTTATACCGCATGGCGTGTGGGGCAATTTCTTCTGGAAAACAAGGATAAGGCCGTTACCGTGACCTTATCTTCTTTTGGAGGCGATATTGCATCAGCCGTAAAGATTTCCCATGCTTTTGCGAACCATGGTAACGTAACGCTCATTCATGACTCTTACAATGCTTCCGCTGCAACATGGCTCTTTGGGGCAAAGAATATAAAGATGTATTCTGACTGCATGCTTTATATCCATTGCTCATCAAAGGATTATTACTATTGGCAGAGTATGAATGCCGAAGAGCTGAAGGCTTTGGGGGTGAAGCATGAAGAAGACATCAAGCAGCTGGAGACCGTAGACCGGATTATTGCGCAGAAATATGCCGACCGTTCCAACGGGAAATATTCGGTTGACGATATGCTCAGCCTGATGAAGAGCCACCCGTGGCTTACTGCAGAACAGTGTCTTGAGTATGGTTTCATCGATGAGATAATATCCGAGAAGATGCCTTCCAGACCTTCCAACAGTATGCAGGCCGAGTTCAAGAACTGTGCGATACCTCTTCCTGAAGGCATAGTGTTCCAGGATGACCGTTCGCTGCTGCAGAAGCTTGCCGATCTGTTTAAGGCCAATTCAAATATAAATAATAATAGTACAGAATTTATGAACAAGAAATTTGTAACGGTCAATAGCCTTGTCAATGTGGAGGGCTTTGACGAGAAAGACGGAAAGGTGGTTATGACTGCTGAGCAGATGCAGGTTATCGAGGACGCTCTTGTGGAGAAGAACAACAAGATTGAGAATCATGGCAGTCTGGAATCGGAGCTGTCCACGGTCAAGGATGCGAAGAAGAAAGCCGAGGACAGTCTGGCTGCAGCTTCCAAGGCTCTTGATGCCATCTCCGATGACGTGAAGAAGGAGGAGGGCATCGACAACAAGATAAAGAAGATAAAGGAAGTCTTCGACAAGATCCCTGCAGGTGTCTCTGCTCCGAATCCGAAAAGTGAGGATGTGGATCCTTACAGCGACTGCCGCAAGGACCCTGTAAACAATTATTTTGATGAATAAGTTTTTTTCATTTTAATCTTGATATATATATGAATCTGAATGATCCTATTGACATCACCGCCGTCAATACCGCGGTGAAAGCCCACAGCAAGGACATTATTTCTGTGGAACATCAGGGGGCTGACGCTATGCTGCGCCACATGACTCCTCTTACAGGCATTACCGACTCGTACACCTTCACGGAGGCTTACTTCAAGTCGGTATCATCCAAGTATACCGGCGAATTCAAGAAGCAGGGCAACATCGGTTCCTTCGGCAAGCGCACGCTTACCGTTCATCCGTGTGTCATCGAGGTGCTTGATGAGCCGGAGCGTTACCGCCGCACCTACATTACAGAGGTTCGCGGTGCAATGGAGATTGCCAAGCATCCGTTTGAGGTGTGGCTCGTGAACCATATCCTGCAGCAGGCTTCCGAAGACCTTCTGCCGGCTATCTGGAATGCGAAGTATGACGCTTCAGACGAGAAGACAGCTCTTGCTGACTCTTTCGACGGTCTCGGCACCATCATCAAGGCAGCCAAGACTGACGGCGAAATAGCTGAAGGCAAGGGTAACGTAGTGTCTACCGGCAAGTTTACCCGTGCCGACATCGGTACGCAGCTGCTCAGCATGTGGCGCCACATGCCGGAACGCTTCCGTATGATGAAGTCGAAGATGTACATACCGTTCGCCATGGGCGACCTCTATGACGACTGGTTTGCCGACGAGCATCCGAATGTACACTCGCCTAAGCAGTCGCCGGATGAGACCGGGCAGCAGTTCCTCTACGGCACCAACGGCAAGGTTGAACTTGTACGTTGCTCCGGAATGCCTGAAGACTCAAGCTTTGCAATGCTTACCCTGCAGCAGAACGTGGCTTACGGTATGGACAAACCGAGCGATATGCGTACCCTCAAGGCGGTTCCTGCCGACTACAAGTTCAAGGCTCTCGGTAAGTATGTGTTCGGAACCCAGATTGCGACCTTGCGCTCTGAGCTCTTCTGCACCAACGACCAGAACGTGAACCCTCTGGATGTCTAACCCGTTAAAACGATTTTGTTATGGATAAGAACAAATGTTATGAACTTGCCGATATTGATCCTGCTCTCGAATGTGATGCGCAGGACAATATAGGCGGTATAGTTCCGAGAATCATTTTCGGATATCATGAAGATGTGGCGACATGGCCGGACAAACCGACTTCGGGCAGTGGCGCTCTTCAGCTTGATGCTGCAGGAGCTCTTTCCGGTGATGTTGTGATGAACAACGGCTGTAAGGCCTACTCGCTCTCGTTTACCGACAATACAGGCGTGTTCACCATCAAGCCCCAGGGCGAGACGGGTGGCGAGTCGTTCCTGTATGAACTGACCATCATTTCGGCAAAGGTGCGCAAGAAGATTCTTGGCTTCCTGAACGCCACGAAGGGTAGAAAGCTGTTTATCATCGTAGAAGACAACAACGGCTTGAACTACCTCATGGGCGACAAGAGCCACGGTGCGATGCTTGCTGCCGACAGTGATGGTGCCACCACAGGCACGGCCTATACGGAGCGTAGCCAGACAACGATGAAGTTCCAGTACAACTGTACGCGTGCTCTTGTCTACGAGGGCGACACGGAGAACATACTTACCGTAGCCGCCGGAGGATAAGTCTGACAGTTAAGACGAAAAGTTATTTTTCATATTATTATAGGTTTTAGAGTTAGAGGCATTGCGCTGCGAAGCGTGATGCTTTTTTCTTGTGTAATAGCAAAAAAGCTATCTTTTTATTTGGTAGTATGTAACAAAAACGCTATCTTTGCACCGTCTTTAAGACAAAAGAGTTCTTTTAATTATTGAAAGATGAAGACAAGCGAATTAAAACGTTTGCTCAGGGCCGGCGGGTGCCGGCTACTGAGGCATGGTTCAAGGCACGACATCTGGATTAATCCTCAGACAGGAATGACAGCCCCAGTGCCGAGACACGATGCTCAGGAAGTGAAGGCCAAGACGCTGAAAAGCATCAAGGAAGCACTTCTTGCTTAATCTAAAATGGAAATCCGACTACTGTAAGTGTCGGATTTCTTTTGGATTTCATCTTGAGATAATGCGGAGAACTCTCTTTTTATGGAATATCTAACAGAAAATAATATGAAAGTAGTAGTTGTTGTTGAGAAGCAGGCAGGCGAGAAGAACTGTTCATGCTTCATCGAGAAGCCCATTGACAATTGTCTGTTGGCCGGGTATGGAGAAACGGTGGACAAAGCCGTGGAGGACCTTCTCGAAACAAGGCGCGAGATGATTGAGGAAGGCAGGAATATCCCGGAGCTTGAGATGAGCTTTACCTATGACATCTGGGCGTTTTTCGACAAATATCCACTGAACATTTCTGCCATAGCAAAACGCATTGGAGTAAATCCCTCGCTTATGAGACAGTATGTGTCGGGAAACAGGAAGCCGAGCGGCAAGCGTATTGCCGAAATCCAGTCTGCCATCCAGGCGATGGGAAGAGAACTGGCGGACGTTTCCTTATTTGCGTGATGTTTTCATCTTTGAAAATATAAATTAAAAGAACTATCCGAGCCACTTGCACGAGACGTGTAGGTGGCTTTTTCTTGTCTTTTTATTTCCTTTTCCATTGCGCTATCTTTGCTGCAGTAATTTTAATGTAAAGATAGTTATGGCAAAGAAAAACATCGATTATGAAGATTTTGTGGATAAATTCAAACCGAAGAAAACCACAGACGATTGTTATACCCCCCCGTTGTCTATGACGCTGTTCTCGATTGGGCACGGCGTCATCTTGATATAGCAGGACGTCCTGTCGTGCGCCCTTTTTATCCTGGAGGGGATTACGAGCATTATGATTACCCCACAGGCTGCATAGTGATTGACAACCCACCGTTCTCCATATTTACGAAAATTGTGGATTTCTATAATAAACACGGTATAAATTATTTATTATTTGCTCCTGGTCTTACATCTATGCGGGCGGATTGTACCCTTGTCGCCTGTGGGTATTCCGTTACTTACGAAAACGGTGCGCGGGTCGGCACTTCATTTGTCACCAATATGCTCGGCGATTGTTTGTGCTGCTCGGCTCCTGAATTGTACCGGGCTTTGGACACTGCAGAAAAACAAATACGGCCACTTAACAAATTACGCAAACTTTCATTTCCAGACAATGTGCTCAGAACGTCCTCTCTTCATACTATGTCCAAGGCTGGCATTGATTTCCGCATAGGCAAGGACGAGGGGTGTGTGGTGTCTAAAGCGTGTCAATTCAAAGAATTCGGATATTCCACCCTCTTGTCCGACAAGGCAACAGAACGTAAACTCGCAGCGGAGAAGTTGGCAGCGGAGAAGTTGGCAGCGGAGAAGTTGGCAGCGGAGAAGTTGGAACTTAACGCCCGTAGTCTTGGGCTTATAGCGAAGCTCAATAAGAAATGAACCTTTTCTTTCATAGAAATTCCAGGACTTTTCCTTTATATATAATTCAACATTTGTTGAAAATAATCCTTGTTTTTCTTGTTTAATCAACAAAAGTTTATTTCCTTTGCAGTGTTATTAGAATACTATATGAAAGAAAGAATACAGGCACTCGCAGCAAGGAACAGGGCTGCGAAGACAGAAGAGGAAAAGCAGGGCATCGCCCTCGAAATGGAAGCTTTGAAGAACGAGAATCCCAAGGAATTCACCGAAGCCCTGGAATCATTGGTCAAGACCACGGCAAAGGAAGTGGAGAACCTGACCATGGCGGAGAGGATGGGCGAAATAACAAAGATGGTCTCCATGGCGTATATAGCAAAGAAGTATTTCGGCAAGTCGCGCAGCTGGCTCGCCCACAAGCTGAACGGCAACACAGTGAACGGCAAGGCGGCACAGTTCTCCGACGAGGAACTCAGCACGCTGAAATCCGCCCTCAGCGACATGTCGCAGAAATTAGGCTCAATGAGCGTTTCTCTATAATGCATCCTTTTTATCACACCAGTCCCGGAAATATTCCGGGGCTTTTTTATTAAGGTATATTTATTTTATATATACTACAAAAAATCGTATTATTTATTTGTATACTACGAATTTTTATAGTATCTTTGCAATGTCTTAATAAAACAACAAACAATATGAAAAAGAAAGAACTGACAATCAAGGTGACAGAAGAAGAGTTTGAGCTCCTGGAAGCAATCAGAAACTACAACAGGTCTTATCCCGATGGATATCCACAACTGATATGGTTTGCGCAAGAGCTGTTTGACAATATGCTTCGACAACCTTACGAGTAACAGAAACGACAAAACGCCTCTCCCCTTAAACGGGGCGAGGTTTAACTAAATACAGAAAAGATTATGGAGACGGTAGTATTGGAGAAGTCGGGCGTGATAACCGACATGAAGAGCAGGGTGAAGGACGTTATGATGGCAATATCGTGGAGAGATTTTGCCAATACCTACTTCCACAAGTCGTCGTCGTGGTTCTACCACAAGATGGACGGTATCGATGGCAACGGCGGCACTGGCGGCTTCAACGCCGAGGAGGCAGAGCTGATGCGTGGCGCACTGATAGACTTGAGCGAGCGCATACGCCGTGCTGCAGAAGAGATTTAGGCATGCTCGTTTGTTGGCATTATTAAGACAGAAACCGCCAGAGCCTACTGGCGTGAAGCCCCGGGGATGAGCCTTGCGCTTGCTCCGGGGCTTTTTCTGTATGCTTGTACCGAGCATACTTGATAAATAGAAAATCCCCGAAGCGGCTCACTTCGGGGACTATTTGTAAATAATAAAAGTCTGCTTAAGAAAGCTGGACTGAGCCGATCTGTCTTGCTATGTCTTTTACGGCAGAATTGAAGATGTTCTTCTGTTCGTCATTAAGCGTATATACCTTGCCTCTTACCTTGTTGCCGTTCAACCGCTGATACAGCCACGCCTTGCTCTTGCCGAAATAATGCTGCGCTATATATGATATTGGCAGCAAGTCATAACGGGAGTCTATCTGCTCTCTCAGCTTGTCTACACCGGATTTCACCTCTGCAAGCCCCTCGGTCATAAACCTGTTGTATGCCTCCTTCACTTCCGCATTGGTGCTGTTTTCCTTCAGCCATAGCGAAATCTCGTCTCTGCGTTCCTCACTGGCCTTATCGGTCTTGCCCATAAGGCTCTTCAGCTCGTTGAATATTGAATTAATATTTTCCATATCTTTATTTTTTTAAGTTCTCCCCTAAGTCCTGGGGAGAACGGTTTTCATTCACTACTTTTTGCTTCTTCTTTTGTAAAGCTCAGAGAGGTCGTCAAGCAGTCTGTTTATCGTCTTCTCTTGTGCCCTGTCGCTCATTCCAGACAGGTCAGAAATACGTTTGTACTGTCTCAGCAGTTCCTCTTTGAACTTGATTTCCATTTCTAATAGTTCATCCATTTTCCTTAAGTTTTTTATTTGTTACTTACTTTTATTATTTACATTGCAAAGATACATAACATTTTGATTATGTGCAAATATTCGGACAACTTTTTCTTCACGTCAAACAATATTCTCCGAGGCTTTTCTTTATCTATATATATAATGTCTCCGACCCTCCATCCGTCCTTTTCATGTCAGATTTTAACACTAAATTTGATGGGAAAATTGCGGGAACGGAAAAATGTACCTATATTTGCAGCGGAATACGAAACCAAAAAACAATCATCATGTGTACAATTACTCAAGAAACAATCAGGAAAGCCTGTGAGCGGACAATCGCCAACGGGAGGAAAAACACTGCCTGCCATTCGGGAAAGAGCAGCGACATTGACCTTTCCGTGAAGTTCAAGGGTGGCGAGTACCATGGTCGCATCACTATGGACGAGATGCGCAAGGCATACGGACATGCATGGGAAAAAACCCTCAGCAGATAATGGCAAGGAAGCGATTGAAACAAACAAATAACCACACCTGCCCCGGAAATCCTCCGGGGCTTTCCCATGATCTTGACCATCATTAATCCGTTTCTTTATTGTCATGTCGTGGAAATATAATATCTTTGCAGAAAAAACAGGAATGTATTATTATATATGGTGTGACGAAAGCGACAAGCACGGGGAATATTACTCCAACTTCTATGGGGGAGTTCTTGTGAAGAGCGAGGACTACGACTTCGTTCTTCGCGAATCTGCCGCTTTTGTGGAAAGGCTCGGTATAAACGAGGAAATAAAATGGCAAAAGGTAAACGAGCACTGGTTTGACAAGTACAGCAAGATTGTGGATTTCGTGTTCAAGCTTTTGTCAGACGGGAAAATAAAGATCCGCATTTTCTTTAGAAACAATCAATATGTGCCCGTTGGGCTCACAAGAGAGCAAATCAGGAAGGAATATCCTATGCTGTATTACCAGTTTATCAAACATGCCTTCGGATTGCAGTATTCCAACCAGACGCAGGAACCGGTATATATACACCTGATGCTTGACGACATACCATTGAAAGGTTCCGACAAGGAGGAATTCAAGAACTATATTTTTCGGCTTAATTTTGATGAGTCTTTCAGAAAGGCAAACATACACATACACAAGGATGAGATAAGCGAGGTGGACTCCTCCAAGCACATCATGCTGCAGTTTATGGATCTTATTCTGGGTGCGGTATGTTTCCGGCTTAACAACAAGCACAAGATAAAGGACCAAGCTACAGGCAGGCGGGGCAAGAGGACTATCCTGAAGGAAAAACTTTACAAACATATCAATTCAAGGATAAGGGAGATATATCCTAATTTCAATATCGGAATAAGCACTGGGTGTAACGATTTTTCGGACAGGTGGACACATCCTTACAGGCATTGGGCTTTCATCCCCACTTCAAGCATAAGGGATATAAGCCTATCCAAAGGACACAAAAATAGCCCCTGCACATCTACCGAGTGAACTACGACACACGTAGTCTTTCAATGCAACAAGAGCTATATCTTTGTGCAAAAATACTATAATTTTCAATATGAAGCAAGTTTACGACAATAATTTTGCAACTTTTTCCCCATTTCCCTTGCCACGTCCGATTCTTATGCGTATATTTACAGCCTAATATTACAAAATTATGGAAACAGTTCTTTTTATTCTGCTCATCTACTACCTGTTCGGTACGTTCATCGTGACCAACGCTGCAAAGGAGCACCAGTGCGATATGATGCTGGTGGTGCTCGCGTCCATCATATTGTCGCCCATCGGCGGCTTGCTCTACGTGCTTTGTTTCCCACCTAAAAGATAAACTATAGAGAAGAAAGAGATTCTCGGAGAGATTAAGAAGTGCTGCATCGAGATAGCTGGAGCCATTGACCTCAGGACGGACTTCTTCCTTACTCCTGCTAATGAGGCAGAGTATATGATGGCGTTGCAGTTCCTAGAAGAGAGAACAGCAGTTATCAACCAGCATATAAATGGAGTCCTCCGGGGCTTTTCTTTATATATAATAATGTCTCCGACCCTCCATCCGCCATTCACGTCAGAATATTACACCCAAACCGCAACTTTTTTCCCATTTCCCTTGCCACGTCCGATTCTTATGCGTATATTTGCAGCGGTTTAAGAACGATAGTAGACTATCCCGATGGGCAGCGGTTATTGCTCAGCACTCATGGCGTGGGCTTTTTTTATGCCCATAATCTTTCATATATGGCGGTTGCCATTCCGTAACTTTGAATTTGCCCTTCGGGTAGAGTCATCGTTCTTAAACCAGCGGGATGTGCAGCCGCCTTTCTGTATTCCGGCCCGGCGGATCCGGGAATGGTTTAAGAACGATGCAATATGCAACAGACATCAGCAATCCAGGCGCAGGAAGCTCAGCGCACGGGGGCGGAACTGGCTTTCGCCGACGTAAAGAGCACAGTGACAAACAAGGTGGCAGCCATAAACGCATGGCTCGACCGCAAAAACGCTTTCTATTCCAGAATAGCGGAGTTTGAAGTCACCAACCGTACCGTAGTGCGCATCAACGCCGTCACGGCGTGCGTCATCATCGGAGCACTCGTCATCGAGGCGGCTCCCGTGGCGTCGCTACTCTCAGCAGCATGCGCCGCATGGATGGTGCGAAGACTCAACAAAAACGAAAGGAAAAACGAAACAGCAAAGGAAGGAGGCGCGCTATGAAAAAGTTTGAAGAATTCATAGAGCAGGACGTCCTGCCGGTGGTAAAGCAGAAGTGGGAGGAGAACCAGCAGTATATCCTCGAAGTCAAGAAGCTGGAAGAGAACTACGAGGATACGATAAACGTAATCACCGTACGGTATGGAGAAGCTCTCGACACCTACAACCATGACGAGCAGGAGGCAACCGAAAGACTTGCGAAAGAAAAACGCGAGGCAGAGCTTCGCCACAAGAAAGCCGTCATAGACTTCGAGCGCAAGCTCTTCTCGCTCATCAACGGGCGGCATTCTGAAGCGGAAGAATCCATCTTCATGAACCGCTTCAAGCAAGCGGAAAGCTGTAAAGGTGCCGAAGCGGCAATCATCCTCAAGCTCGCAAGGAAATATATACAGCCCGATGGCAAGGAAAACGAATCAGCAAAGGAAGGAGGTGCGCTATGACAAGCATAAGACTGATGAAGAGGCGCCACAAGAATGTTCTGAGCCGCTTTATGGACGAAAAATTCCGAAAGGTCGCATATGTTTTTGACGGCGATCTCGTCAGAATTACTGCCGTGGTAGGTTCAAGACGCAAATGCCGCATCATTCTCACAAGAAGCTATCTCCGCAGGATATTGGAAGTACAGAAAACAAGAAAAAACAAAACAGAGAAAGGAGGCGAAAGATGAATAACGAAACAAACAGCCGCCCGACGACAGCGGCGGAATACCAGTATGCACGCAAGGACATCGTGGAACGCCTTGAGAAGGAGATTTCCCATGGCGACGTGCTCAACCTTATAGAACGCTGCGATGACATGCGCCGCACGCTGCTTCATCGTACTGAAGACGGTTCGCTCTTCGACCGGGAGCTGGAGGAGTACAAAGACTTCTACACTTATCTCGATGTAATGCAGGATGTGCGCTCGTTTCTCAACTGGATAAACCAATACGGACCGGTGTCAAACTACGACGAGGCGCAGGCGCTCCTCGTGGAAAAATACGGGAAGGAGGCTGCAACATGGCTAAAATAGGATTCCTCAGTGACAAATACGTCGGCAAGACCGACGATGACGGCAAGAAGCAGGAAGAGAAGAAGAAGCAGGAGCAGTCGGCATTCCGTCAGCTCATAGAGCAGCACTTCTCACCCATGGGCGACAAGGATCGTCTGGCTCTGCTCACCACTAACGATGTGCGTTGGTTCTTCCACAACATGGTCTCCGTCAGCAACAGGGAAGTCAACAAGACCCTTGAGGCTCTCGGCTTCCACACTGTGCTTGTCGGCAACCATCTCTGCTGGCGCCTGTTCGAGAAGTCAGACAGACCGGCAAATGTCTTTTTCCCGGACCCGCCAGAATGAATCCGCCCCCTCAGACTATTCCTTTATATATATATAGTACATTTTTTTGTCCTTAAGGCATGCCGCTTGTGAAAGTAGCATGCCTTTTTTCTGGTATGTGCGCTCCATGTAGTATCGTTCTTTGTCCCACCGTCCGGATTCTTTAGTCATTATCTTTGCATAAGATAAGCTAAAATTGTTGTTATGATACTTACTGAAGAATATTTCAAATCCCGGTCCGAGGCAATGCAATGGCTCGGACAGAAACAGGAGAAGCGCAACTTCGCCGCAGGACTGAAGATCCTGGTCCAGAGCGGCTACAAACCCAATGTGCAGAAGCTGCTGCTGCGGAAAGGCGAACTGCCATGGACCATGGAGAAGCTCACGTCGTGTCTGCGTGATGTGGTGCAGGTTTACTACAATCCTGACGACCCCCGCTTTGAGGATGTGCCGGATGCCGACCTGCTGAACGATAGCACGGGCGAGAAGCCTCCCGTTGACGAACAGCGCAGGATGGCAGGCTTGCCTGATGATGACACCCGGTTCCGGAGCATGCCCGAAGTGATGCAGATGCTCATAAGGAACTTTGCCGATGCCTACAAGCAGAGGGCAAGGCTTTCGCGCCAGCGTTATGAGCTGGGCGAGGCAAACGACGAGAATACCGTGGAACAGCGCAAGACCCTCGGCGACTCCATCGACAAGCTTACAGCCTATATGGACGTGCTTGCCGCCATGCGCGAGGCTTACGAGAAGGACGGCACTCTGCCCGACCTCGACAAGGCGCAGGAGCTGTCTTCCGCAGCCGTGGCCAAGGCAGAGGGCGCAGGCGGTGGCAAAGTGGACTACAAGTCGATGCCCACCGACAAGCTGAAGACGCGCAAGAAGTCGCTTACCAACCAGATCACGCGCAAGGAGAACATGCTGCTCTACCAGACGGAGACCAGACAGGAACATGAGAACCCTCTGCCGGAAAGCCCCAGGCGCACGAAGCTGCTCAAGCAGATAGAGAACCTGAAGGCGGAGAAGTCGAAGGTAGAATACGAACTTGCCGAGAGAATCTGATCCGGCAAGCCCCAACGCGAAAAAACCCACTGAGCGGCGGTCCGGATTACGAGGGCCGCCGCTCAATGCTTTAAACCCAACTGTAAACATGGCAAGAAACTACAAGTCAATCGAAAAGCTCACCCACGACGAGATCGAGGCGCACATCCTGGATCCCGACAAATATCCGCTGCCGGAACGCTGCCGCACACAGTTCAAGCGCGTGCTCTCGGCGGCGCGCCTGCTCGACGACTATCCCGACGATACGCACGTCATCCGGATGATGCAGGCAAAGTTCGACGTCTCTTCCTCCACCGTGCGCCGTGACATAGCCCTCGCACGCCAGCTCTACAAGTCGCGCCATACCTTCGACTGGGACTTCTGGCAGGCATGGATGATAAAAGACCAGCTGGAGCTCATCCGCGAGTGCAGGCTGAGCGGCGACCTGCAGGAGTGGAACAGGGCGAAGAAGGTGCTGCGCGACATCATCGGCGACCGTCCTGCCGGCGTTGAAGACCCTCAGCGCATGCAGGCAAACCAGTTCTTCATCCAGATAAACCAGAACGGCCAGTCGCAGAACGTATCGCTTGGTGACGCGCGCAACTATTCAGACCGCGACAAGAAGGAAATAATCGACAGCCTCTATCAGCCCATCGACGAGGCAGAAGCAGAGGAGATAATGGACACATGATGGAAAAGGACTATTGGCAGGAAAACATCAGAGTGAACCGGGCGCAGTATGCCTACATGCTGCTTCCGGCGAAAAACAAGTATGCCGTGTTCTCGCGAGGCACGGGAAAGTCGTTCATCGTAGGTGCCGAAGTGGACGAGAACGTGCGCATCATGCCGCGCGGCGTCACCACCATAGCGCAGGCCACCATCGGCCAGGCACTCACCAAGACGCTGCCCTCCACGTTCAAGATGCTCGATATGCTCGGCTACAAGCCCTACGACTACCAGACGCATACGGGCGACTACGTGGTGTGCCGCCGTCCGCCCGACGGATGGTACCGCCCCTATGAGCACATCATGCAGTTTGACCACGTCATCTCCTTCTCCAACGGCCACATCCTGTATATCCTAACCCAGGAGGGCAATAGCCGCGGCCCCAACGCCGACTTCAACATCACCGACGAGGCGCTGACCATCAACAAGGAGAAGTTTGACCAGGAGGTGGCACCTACCAACCGAGGCAACGAGACCGTCTTCGGCCGTCGCTCCGCCCATCCCATAGTGAAGCACCATGGCAATGCCTTCCTCTCCTCCATGCCCTACACGGCACAGCAGAAGTGGCTCCTGGAGCCGGCGGAGTATTACGAGCGTGAGCGCGGCATCCCCCTGTTCCAGCGGTGGAACCGCATGGTGTCGGTGCAGATGCAGCTCATAGACGCGTATATCAATAAGGACAGAGCCCTCTTCCGCGACCTCTGGAACGAGGCATCGAGAATGCGCCGCGAGCTTACGCCCTTCGTGTCCAGGGATTCCACGCTCTTCATCCTCGGCTCCGTGTTCGACAATATCGAGAACCTCGGCATGTCGTACATCGTCAACCAGTATAAGGTGATGGACAAGCTGTCGTTCATGGTGGAAATCCTCAACTACGTTCTCGACAAGGTAGACCATTGCTACTACAAACTCGAAGACCGCCACCTCTATTACAATGCCTACAACGACTCCTATGTGCGCGACTTCGCCGAGAATGCGGACTACGACTGGGAGTCGCTGCGCTCGGTGCATGATTCGCGCATAGACCTCGACTGCGACCCTACTCAGCCCCTGGAGATATCCGTAGACTGGGGCAGCGCAGCCTCCTTCCTCTCCGTGGGGCAGGAGCGTTGCTACGACTTCGTAGGCAGGCAGATGACGGAGCAGCCCGTAGACAACGTCATCAACGAGTTCTTCGTGCGCCGCGACGACGAGAGCGATACCGAGGTGAACGTGCTTGCCGACAAGTTCATAGCCTATTATTCCCACCATGCCTGCAAGCGTCTCACCCTCTATCGCGACCGCTATGGCGACGCCAGGCGCGCCAACTCCAGGAAGACGTACAACGAACTGTTTGTCGAGCGCCTTCAGAAGTTCGGCTGGGAAGTGGCGCAGCTCGTGCATCCGGGCATCGAACCGCCACAGCACGAGAAGTTCCTGCTCTGGACCTATATCCTTGCCGAGACCGACCCACGCTTCCCCAAGGTGAGATTCAACGCCACCCGCTGTCGCCACCCGCTCATCTCCATGCAGAACACGAGAGTCATCGAAGACTCCCACGGCAGGTTTGCCAAAGACAAGAGCTCGGAGCGCCGCCAGTCCGTCCTGCCCGAAGAAGCAACCCACTTCGGCGACTGCGTCGACAAGCGCATCTGGACTAAGTACTACACCCGTCTGAAGGTGCTCTCCACCTCGTTCGTCGACGGGCGCGTCTGATTCCGTCGCCTTGTCATGCGTCGGCAGGCAGCCCCGCCCCCGTCATATATCCTCTCGTTGGCGACTCTTTCGGCACCTCTTCCTGTAGGGCGCGGCGGGCTGCGGCGTGTTTCAGGAGCGAAAAAACAGGATTTTTCCGTCTGGAAGGTCAGGAAATACGGGCTTGTTAACTTATTTTAATGACAAAAACGGCGGCAGGAAAAGCGTTATAATACTTTCGCGTCAGCGGCGTTTTCCCTGTCCCATGTCGTTAGCTGCTTGTTTTTTATTTTTGCAGAGTAATAAAAAGCCATTTTCGTTAATTATGTTATTTGATAAGTTATTGTATTCTTACGGTTACGACAGCGTGGGCGCTCTGATGGAAAGCGTGTTCCCCTCTACGAAATACGTGGGCTTCGGGCAGAGTGCCGCGCTCTCATCCGTGCTGGGCTGCGTCTGCTCCATGCTTGGACTGTGGCCCGTACTCGCCGTGGCGATGGTGCTCATCTTGCTCCTGGAGCTGGGGTCGGGCATCTGCGCCGCCCGCAAGAGGCATGAACACTTCGAGAGTTCCAAGTTCTCGCGCTTCCTGCTGAAGCTGTGCATCTGGTTCTTCCTCTTCATGAGCTGCCAGGTATTCGCCTTCTTCGCCTCCCACTATGAGAGGCATTCGCTGGCGTGGCTCGTGGGGGCGTGGTTCTTCGATGTGCTCACGGTCATTCTGATGATAGCCTTCGTTGTGGAGAACGCCACGTCGATACTGGAAAACCTTGCCACTATCGACAACCGCGACAAGAGTTATTATATAGATATGGTGAAGCAGGTCGCTTCTTCAGCGGTAAGCCGGATTTTAGGTAAATGACTGCGCAATGAATAATGAACATTTTTTTTGTTTCAAGGCAGGTTGTCTCTGGATAGCATTGAGTGTTTCACTCTTTTTGTTGCTCCTCGCCGCTGCCTGCTTTTGGGGCGTACACCTCTCAAAGGAAGACAGTGGCGGGGCTTCGTGTGGCGGAACCTGCGCTGTGAGTCTGGAGCCTGCCTCTGTTGACACGGTATATGTTCCCAAGCCTGCCGACACGGTATATGTCCCGGTGCCGCAGACGGTGGATACCGCGAAGATAATCAGCGACTATTATCTCCAGAAAATCTATCGCGACACACTGCATTTAGCAGTGTCAACCGCTGCAGGCAGAGACAGCATCCGTGCCATAGTGACCGATACGATATGGCAGAACGGGATAGCAGGCAGACGGGTGAGCTTCACATCCTATCCGAAAAGACTTGTGAGAGACCACTCCGTTGGCGTGCTGTCCACGTTCGGCTACCGCAATCTCGCCGTCATGGCGGAATACCGCTACCGCATGATGAAGATGTATGCGGGATATAACTTCATTGACCATGCCCCTGTTGCGGGTGTGGGATTCCAATTGTTCAACTGGTAATGGCAGAAATCAATAATATCCCATCTTTAGCCTTCGCAACTTCCGTAGACTCTATCATGATAGCGACGGATGCCGACATCAGCGTGCGCACATTACTCACGGCTGATGACGGCTCCGCCGTGTTTGACAATACTGCCATGTATACCCCGACGGACGGTAAGGTGGAGATCGGTGGCATAGATGAACTTGTTTGCTCTTCAATACTGAGCACTATCGATGCGGAAAACCTGCTTGCCGCAGGTCCGCGCAGTATAGGAGTGAATGTTACGGTTTCCGGTGGAGGATATTCCGCCTCATGCCGTTTGTTGTATTCCACACGTTTTTTAGGGAATGTGGCTCCACACTTTGCCACGCAGATCAGAAACAGAAAAATATATACGGGGCAGCAGATGCCGTTGTCGGTTATAACGGCAGGTAAAGAGCTGAAGCTGCATGTAGGTCTTGCTTTACGGGATGGAGAGACCGTGAGATATGAAGAAAATGAGGTAAGCATATCCCCATCCAAAGACTGCTATACTATGGATGCCGGCATAACTGCCATACTTACGATGCTTGAATGTCATACTTACGGTGCGGAAGCCGTATACTTTTATACGCTGACCCTGTACTCTACCGATGGGCAACAGCTTGACAAGATAAAATTCACGGCACAGGGTCAGATGCCGAGACATGCCACGCAGTTCGTTTTCCTTGGTTTCTGTGGTGTGCCGGAGACATTCGTCTTCACAGGCAAGAATATTGAGAAGCAGTCGCTTGAGTCTGATTTCGGTTTTTCCGGTAGAGAATATATACGGCTTGACTCTTCTCTTGTGGAAGACAATGAGGCAAACAGCGGATGGGTGACTATGGAGGAACGTGCAACGGTGTATGACCTGATGGATTCCCCTCTTGCCTTTGTCGTTGACGGAAAAGAGCTGCGGCGTATAACCATTACCGATGTTGATTCTTCTGTGTCTCGCCCTGTCAATGAGCCGGATGCCATCTCTCTCACTTGGCGTTATGCCGATATGCGCTATATGCGCAAGCCGGTATTCAGCCCCGATACAGGAAGCGGACATGTATTCAGCCATCCGCCGTTTGACAAAACCTTTAGCTAAGATTACGTATGGAAAAAGAAGAAAAGAAAACAATGTATGCAAGCACAATGCTTGCAGATCTCGATATCCGTACCGACAGGTTCGGCCGTAAGCGTATTTTCTCCGTCAAGGTTATGACCCTTGACGGGAAACTGCGTTTCGTTCCTCAGGCATACGCTGCAGGGTGCAAGGGTATGAACATGAAGAAAATGCGTTATCGAGGCATACAGCCTTGCGATTGCAAGGGGAATCCTGAGATGCACGTCATCCCGGTTAAGATTACAAATATCATAGAGTATAACGGACATTATATAGATTGGAGCAATGGATATCCTGTATAACAAAGAAGGAGTGCCGCTGATGATGAACTCCACGTTCTTCTTCGCAGACACAGTGACAGACAAGAAGACGACAGATGAGCGTCGGCGAGTGTTATTCCCATACGATGATACACGTCGTGGTTATATCTATGTGGGGGATGAGCGTGTGGTGACATGGGGCAATGACAACAGGTTCCCATGGGAAGCTGTGAATACCGTAAGAGACACTACAGTATTGAACACCGGTCTGCACTTTCTGCGTAACCTTACTCTGGGGCAGGGCATTTTCGCCTGTAGAGTTAAAGGCTATGATGACAAGGGTGACGAGATTCTTGAACCGATAGACGACCCGAAGGTGCAGAGTTTCGTATCTTCGAGGCAGGTACGACGTTACATGGAGAAAGTGTTGAGAGATTATCTGAAGGTGGGATGCGGAGCCGTACAGTTCGTTCCTAATGCAGCAGGTAATGTTGTTGTGGGGCTTAATGCTCTGAACTGTTTGCATTATCGTTTCACAGAGCCGGACAGCGATGGCAACCAGAAATGCGTAGTAAGCGGAACGTGGGATATTTCTCCCTCCGATTATGATATTCTGCCGTTGCTCAATGATTATGATCCAGACTCTCAGGCAGAGGTGCTGCGCTTCCTTGGACGATTGAACAAAGGCTTTGTCTATGCTGTGCGTGACTCCTGGAGCAACGAGGATATCTATGGCGAACCTATATGGTGGCCAGCATACGTTGCCGGATGGGTAGATATTGCCCATATGGTGCCGAGCTTCCTGAAGAAGGCTTACAAGAATCAGACCACATGGAAATGGCATGTGCAAATACCATACAGCTACTGGGACAAGAAATTCCCTGTTTCTGCGTATAAATCGCAGAAGGAACGCAGTGCGGCAATCAACAAATATATGGACGAGATAGAGAAGAATCTGCTCGGACCGGACAACGCCGAAAAACCGATATTCACCAACTATGCCGTGAACGAGATGAACGGCAGGGTAGAAGAAGAATGGAAGATTATGCCGCTTTCCAACAAGTACAATGCCGGTCAGGAGAACCTTGTGACCTCAGCTGCGGCAAACTCGGAGATACTCTTCGCTTTGATGGTGAACCCCAACGTGCTCGGAGCCGGAATGCCGGGAGGTACGTATGCCGGAAATCAGGGAGGCAGTAATATTCGTGAGGCGTTCCTCGTGAATATTGCCAACGCATGGATCGACCGTCAGAATATTCTTGATCCGCTCTCGCTCTTCATCAAGCTAAACGGCTCGCCCGACTGTGAGCTGCGCTTTCGTAACACTATTCTTACCACTCTCGATACGGGAGCCGGTACAACTCATAAACTTTCGTAGCCTATGATTTTCAGTAAAGAGAAATGGAGCAACGGAAAAGAAATTTCCGCTTTCGTTCCGTCATCAGCTTCGCTTTCATTCCAGAAGATGGAATCTTCGCTGTCGAGTGTGCAGCAGATGTTCCTGCAGCCGCTCATAGAGAGCACGCTGATGAAGAGGATAGAGAACATATATGGCAATATGGATTCAGCGGATGAAAAATCCCGACAGTTGCTTTCGCTTGCACAAAGAGCAGTGGCAAACCTTGCCTTCTGGCATGACTTTGATGCTCTCAACCTGCGCATCTCAGACCAGGGCTTCCAGCGTCAAGGCAGTGAAGACTGGCAGAGTGCTTACAAGTATCAGGAAGACCGTATGCGCGAGAACTTCAAAAGTCGTGGCTTCAATGCTCTCGATGCTCTTCTTGATTTCGTGGAAGACAATATCAGCGACTATCCGGAATATAGGGAAACAAAGTGCTGGACGGAACGTAGGCAGGCTATTGTGAAAAGTCCGAAGGAAGTAGACCGTATCGTTTGTATATATGGTTCGCACATCATTTTCATGCGTCTGCAGGCAGAGTTCGGCACCGTGGAAGAATACCATCTGAAGCCGCTCCTCGGTGATGAACTTTATCTGAAGCTGAGGAAATGGCTCTCCGGAATCGAGGATTTTCCTGAAGATGCAGGTTGCACCCTCGATGCTTTCCGTCTTGTATGCGCCGACTATGTAGTAAGAATGTCGGTGGTAAGGCTGATGAAGCAGACGGGGTCGCTGACCGACAGGGGACTTTACTTCCAGCAGATGAGCTCCGGCAGCTACGACAACAAGGCTATGACGCCGGCTTCTGACCGCCAGATAGGAGACCGTATCGGTATGTATGAGATAGATGCAAGACGTTCTGCGGCATCATTGCAGACATTTATAAAGAATTTTATGGGGGAATATGTCGGGGATGAGACTTCTACTTATAACATTCGCGACAATACCGACCACAATGCTTTTTTCACTCTATGAAAAAATTGACGGTTACATATAGAAAGAAGGTTTTTGAAGCCTCGTTGCCTGAAACATGGAACGAGATGACCAAGGAACAGTTCCTGGCAGCCGTGGAGATATGGAACGGAGGCATCGACAAAGACAGGTTTCTGTGCCTCATGTTTTCCTTGACAAAGCATGTCGTCCTTCTTATGGACGATTATCTGAAATACACTCTGCTCGAACAGGTGGAATGGATACGCCGACTCGACAAGCCCTGCAGTAAGTTCTTTGTGGAAATATTGCCAGGCTCACGATACGAGTCACCTGGAATGCGCCTTCAGGGTGTTACCCTGGAACATTTTATGCTTGCCGACAACTATTTTCAAAGATATGCCATCAAACCGGAGAATGAAGAACATCTGTCGGTGTTTATTGCAGCTCTGTATCATTCACAGGAAAAGGAAGATGACGATATGCAGAAGAAGGTGGAATTCTGCTCCACTCTTGACAAGACAATCCGTATGGCCATATTCTTCAACTTTATTCTGCTAAAGAAATGGCTTTCCCTGGCTTATCCGTTCCTTTTCCCTTCGGAAGAAGATAGTGACGAAGCTGAAGAACGCAATCGGAATCCTAAGCCGACGGACTGGCTTTCTGTGTTTGATGCCTTCCTTGGTGATGATGTGGCTTTTATAGACCGCTACAAACAGATGCTTGCCCTTGATGCTTTCCGTCTCATGAACCGTAGGATAAAAAACAGTAAACTCAAAAAATGATTATGATAAAAGCTTTTTCCAAATATCGGCGCAACCGACAAACCCTGTGGGGAGGGTGTACGGACGCTAATCCAAAA
>OOCQ01000406.1_pt1 | contig 37297 bp, 47 predicted proteins | sample 1671121 | NCBI WGS metagenome assembly OOCQ01 (sample SAMN06348124, study PRJEB24527) | human gut metagenome | biome: human gut; feature: ankylosing spondylitis patient; material: feces | host: Homo sapiens | place: China | collected 2015-10 | reverse complement strand
AACAGTTTTGGATTAGCGTCCGTACACCCTCCCCACAGGGTTTGTCGGTTGCGCCGAAATGAGAAATCATTTGTTCCTATTACAGATGGTATAAAATCAGCATCTATCACATCATTTTCTGACTTTAAATCTTTCTGTCGGCGATTTCCTTCAATTTCAACAAATGACGGAACAAAGAATTTACTCATAAAGAGATCCGACTCCTCACACATAAAAGGAATAGAAACATTATCAGTAGACCTTTTCATTTCGATATGAGTATTCGAAGTTCCAAGGTCAACAGCGAATTCATAAGTTTCGATTCCTTGGATCTCAACAAACGATGGCACAATGATTCCCCGTCTACCATCTTCACGATTAACCTCAATAAAATCGAAGTTCGATTTTAAGGTATATGCATCTGTCTTGTAATCAAATATGCCCCGTTGTTTATTACGGCAATCAACCTCCGCACCAGTTATCAAATTGTTGTCTTTATAAAAAGACAATTTTGCTTCATTTGAGAAAGTGCTGATGTAAGCTATATTGTAATATGCATCAGAATCATTTTGAAATTTAATTCCAGGCATAACAAAACCGGCAAAACTAAATGCAGTTATTCCACCCTCGTTTGCATTTGCCGTTACATTTGGTTGTCGATTAACATAATATAGACGCGTATATTCGATATATTTAATTCTTGAATTACCGAGTATAGGTATTCTTAGCGCCACCTTTACAGAACCTCCAGCTACCACTGCCATTTCAAACGTTTTCTGTCCATCTGGCATAGTAGACATTAAATCTTCTGGAGAGAAGAATTTAAAATATAATGGTTTTATAGGCAACAGATAAGACTCTGGTTTATCAGACTTTTCTTGTAAATTGCCATTAAAGTAGTCCTTGGAATTCTGCATATGGTCTACCATAAACAGAGTATCTTCAAGAAAATCACCTATCGTAAGATAGGGATATTTGAATCCGTCAAACGGCAGAGTACGTGATGACGGCTCTAAATTATCAACGATATCTGCCTTATTTTTATTCCCCCATTTTCCATTGACATATTCCAAATCAGAATATTTATTACCTGCTTCTATTGGCAAAACCAGCGGAGCATTATCTTTAACCTTATTAGAGTTTATTGTAAATTCGCTCTTTCGATTAGATATTCCACCCTTCTTTTTCAGCAATTGATAACCAAGAACCTCAACTTGATCTACAGCCCCAAGAGACTGAACATTTATTACGGAGAAATCATCTATGTTTGCCGCTGATATTTGGTTAAGTTCTTGCTTTTGTCTTTGATCTGTCAAAGCACGAAAAGTCAAATCCAAATATTCATCAATCTCTGGGAATAATGTTGCAAATTCGGATATCGTTTTTCTTAAGACCCACCAAGCCTTTAGATATTCAAAATCCCTTTTATACAGAGGCTGATATTCAGAATCAAATGGGCGGTCATTGTTCTGAAAGAAAATACATTTACATAATCAAGCTTGTTAGCCCCACAGAAAAACAATGTAGCAGGAGAAGTAGCACCAATAATATTTAATTCATCCGGACCATTTACATAATTGAGAAGATACACATTATTCATCTTATCAAAATTATAGGTAGAAGCATCCGACTTCAGATACTTTTTAAGTGCATCTGCAAGATAATAATGATTGTCATTACCATCTTTTTCCAATTGACTTATCTCTGAGTCACAATTCCAAGTTATAATATCAACAATACCCTTAAGTTTGTCGATATTGAAAAATATCTCACCAACATCCAGAGTATCTGATACCATCTTATGGTAAATAGATCCTCCGTCAAGGTCTTTACGACGGCATACTTCTGCAAAAGCAGTTTTAACAAGGTCAATACGAGCAAATGGAGACGGGATTGATGTTATCTCGTTCCTTGCACTTGCTCCATCCGGATCATCTATCGTTGCACGGGCTGTAGAATTGTACGGAAAAGCTGGAGATGAGTTCCACCCTGTAACTGAAGCCCCTTCTTTATATAATCTAAAAACTTTTGCCATAACCGAATGTTTTATGCGTTGAATTTTTCTTTTAATAATTTCTGAGTTCCCAAGAAGAACATCTCTAAGAACTTGTCATTATCGGATTTACTATTACAATGTTTTGCAGCAGAGTTTAAGCGATCTGTAACCAAGTCATAATCAGACTTTGTGCTAAATATTTTCTTCGGCTTTCGACCTGTAACAACATCAAATGGTTTATCAGCAGATGAGAGATCAAACAAATCCAAAGACCTCTTATTGTTTTTCATCTCCTCAAGCCATTTTAAATACGAAAAGCACATTGACTTCAGTACAGTAAAGAACGAGGAATTATATAAGTCTTTAAAATTATCATTATTTGCATTAAATGATTTTGAGCTATAATAGCTCTCTTTACGTGTCAAGCAGTTGGTCATAAGAATATACTCTGTAAGAGGCGCAAACAAAAGTTTCTGCAAGCTATCGTCAAAAGAACTAAATGTTACACCACCCTTAATATCTTTTATGCCTAATTCCTTATTAACCGTGGCACCAGACTGATAACTATTATTACAGAAATCAGCGACAGCCGTAGCTGCAAGAAACTCTATTAGATGTGCATCATTTCGCTGTTTCGATCCGCCCTCATTATTATCATAAGTATTAGTCACATCATCAGCAAGATAATACAGAGCGTTAATAGAATTATTTTCTATTATATTGTTTTCATAATAGGCCAACGCAGACTTCGTTTTTGAGATAAATGTGGAGGAATCTATCTCACTTTCCGTACTTTGTGCAAGTTTAAAATACGGCAACATGGTTATTGCTCCAATTTCAGCATTGTTAATCAATTCATTATTAGGCATTACCGTATTGGTTCGTAATGTTTTTAACAGCAAAGGGAAGCCACTGGCTCCAGTACCACCAAAAATCGAACTTATTATAAATATTTTGTCTCCAGCAGAGAAGTTATTCGCAAATTCCGTAAAATCACCAGACGCTACAATTTGGTTTAACACAACACTTCCTATATTTGGATTCCCCTTAAAACCAACATCCATAGAAGAATCCAAATTTTTCTCTGAAAACAGCATTTTCAGCATTGCTTTTGTTGATGTACTCTGCACTGATGAATAGTCAATAAATTGCTTAAACTTCTTATTGTTCGTGTTCTGTATGCGTAATGTATAATTTGGCAGAATCTGAGAAAGTTCCGTACGGAAGAATTGAGTCTCTACCCCTTGAGGGAAGCTCAAGTCTTTACGTGTTTCTCGATATTCATTCATAAGCTGCACCGTATCTGTAAGATTTTGATTTGATGCATCTGGATCAATTATTATCGGTACAACCTCATCTACATCCATTTTCACTCCTGCCGCCATCATCATTGTAAGCGAACGCAATACACGAGACCCTGTTCCGCCTATTGCAAATAAATATAACTTTGCCATAATTGTTTAGTTTTAAGGATTAGAAAGGTGCTCGAGAACAATTTGTACTCCGCCACTTAATTAAATATGAAAATGTAAAAAATGCAAGCATGGCAAGTATCATATTAGAAACACCAAAGGCCAATATATCAGATGACGAAATTGGCAAATCAACAAGTTTACCAGTTGTCTTATCTATCTTCACCATCTTACCCGCATAATAATCTTTAAGGACCCACTGCCATCCGATTATAAAATTAATAACGGTATTACTTCCGAAAAAGATTAGCCATCCCCACCAATTGTTTAGCTTAGGATGATTAAAAACATAATAATAAACTACAACTATCGCAAATGACACCAAAAGCATTGTAAGTCCAATACCAATAAACATGTTTGTCGTTTGTTGCGGAGACGATTCCCCCCACAGATAGTTGGCGAGGTCTAAGCCAAAGAATTCCTCAAACCAGCAATAAATACTTCCAAAAAATTCTCCCATAATTATTTTTTTTATTTGTTTTTTACATCAAATGATATTGTGCCATAAGTAGTATAATTCTTATAAGCTTCAGCGACACCATTTATAAGATATAATATACCTGTTGTTTTGTCCATGTTCTTCTTAACATTCATACCCGTATCATCGTTTGAAGCTAAGACCCATGAAGGCTGTTTAGGAATAGAGAATGTAATAGTTATATCTTTCATTGATTTTGGATTAGATAGCTCAACGTCAAGAACATGAGAATACTTGCTTCCATCAGCCGTTATGGGGTGAATACCTGTTACCCTAGCACTGGCATCTGATGTCATAAACCTTGAAGGATTTCCTATAATATCTTGGTTCTGCAAAGAAGGTGACAAGTTAACAAGCATTTGAACATTTACCACTCCAGTATGATTTACGACATATCTTTTCTTGTCTACATCAAATGGAATTTTTCCCGATGTAGAAAAAGCACAATACTGTTTTATGCCTCCAAGTATATCATTAACAGGAGCTTTTTTATTGAAATCAGCCAAAGTATATTTGTCACCTATTACCCATATATAATAAGGGCGTTTTACATTGTGTAAGAGTTCCGAATTATGACTGCAATACCAATACCCGTCAAATTTTGAGTCCATCTTCATAATCTGAACCCCTAAATTTGGATTTTGTTTCAATACCGCATTAAAAGAGTTTTTTATTGACACTTGGCAATTTCCAAAGAAATCAATAGCATTTTCAGGAATATCCAGAATACAATCTGATACAAAAATTGAAACAGTATTCTTGTCTTGATTATGCAATATTGTATCTATCATATTACGTAGATCTGTATGTGCCCTATTGCCACCAGCTTTTGCAAAAGATTGTGGCGTTAAATTTTGAATATAACTATTCAACGGCATATTACATGGTATGATCTTAGAGTTTATATAATAGTAAGAACATGTATTTGCCATTTTTGACAAATCACTGACATAATCGAATACTGCATCTTTAAGATTGGAACCAGGACACATATAACCATCCATACTACCAGAATTTTCCACATAAACCTTAAGATGTACATTCTTAGTTTTCTGCAACGTTTCTGACACAGGTACACAATCAATTGTGATTTTTGATCCTCCTCCAAATAAAGATGATACAATCATAATGACTATAACAAGTAAAATCGCTGACGGTATAATTATTTTCTTTTTCATAATGTTGCTTTATGTCTTTTCAAATTAATAGACATAAAAAAGCGTGAGTCATAGCGTTACTCATCCCACGCATAGAGGCCTTCGCATTGCCCACCAATCGGAATAAAGTAACGAAGAGCCCACGCCGATATCATGTACAAACCCACTGGGGAACATAACTGCATTTCAGCAGATATATTCCCACTGGGGCATGAATACACCATACCCATGAACATCTACCGTTAACTTTGTCTTTGATTGGTTTTGAAAGTTGCGAAGTTTCTACGCATCAAGACAAAGCGCCAAGTAAACGCCTTCTATATGTCGTGTTCCCATCCCTACACTATCTTTAATGATGTCTATCACGATGTTTAACCGATAAAGAACATCACATCCGACAGTCAACGGCGTGAGAACGATACAAAAGTATTAAATTTTATTTAAACCGCATAATTTTACCATATGTTTTTAAACATATTGCGATTTTAACATTTCTATTATCACAATTTAAAATGAGAAACTATATAAAATGCAACAATATGAAGTTACATAAACTGCATTCTTATTAGATATAAAGCCCAAGGGATAGGATTTAAAATGATAAAACTTCAGATCATCAAAGAACACCTTAATATAATATAGGACAGCAGATGAATATTATTCATCAAACAAAGCGTGTCGGAGACGGGAGGTTCGGTTCTCATCTCTGACACGCTTTATTTTAGCCCAAATCGGTCATTATGGTTTGCCTGTATTTGGGGGTTAATCGGTCGTTTTATCTGTTATCTATAATCTTGACGATACGGCTCTGATAAGGAAGTCGAAGTTCTGCTGGACTATCTCGTTGCCTCGCTCCAAGCCATAAACGGAATTTATTGTTGCATCTGGAAGGAGTTTGTTGGAGATCAGATAGTCGCGGACTTCATCACTTACGGAAAGGACGAAATTGATTGCCTGATTCTTGGCGTATTTGGCATTGTAATAAGGGTTGCGCTCGTCTTTTACACATAGTGCTCCGTCGGGGTATATCTCGAAGTCTTTCTCGTTGTCTAATGGCACATAGACAAGTATGTTTTTATGACCCGGAGGGAATTGGATTCCCTTTTCCATTCCTTTTCCCAAAGGGAGGTTGTGTTTCATAAAATCACTCATTGCCTCGGTGTCTGCAAAGTAAAGGAGCGGATTGTCTCCGGCTTTTTTCCTTAGTTCTTCGTATAATGGAACTATATTCTTCTGATTGGTATAGTTGGTCTGGCTCTCTTCAAACATTTCTATATTATCGCTCCATGCGCTGCCACCGTTGAGGTACCACCTTCCGTCATACTGGACGAAGCTTCCAATGATGAGCTTACGCTTGTAACACTCTTCTCGTGGATTATTCAGATTGCTGGCGCTGACAGAGAATTTCTCTCCATCAATACTTTCAAAGGTCACGCTCATGTCTTCGCTGACGGAGAGCAGTTTGAAGGCATGTGGACCTTTTTTGCGCTGACTACCTATTGCCTCGGCGGCAGCATCGTTGCCATTGGCACGCATTATCATCGCTGCCCATTGCTGGGGCAGCTCTTTCAATGGACCTATCTTTGACTGATATGGCATGAAGCTTTCTGCAAGGTAGTGTGCTAAATCCAAGTCGCAGCGCATGGACTGAGCCAAGTCTTGTGCTTGTTCGAACAGTCTTTCCTGAATATCGGGGATGTATGTGAGATAACATCCGTAGCATAACCATTTCAGTACGTCACGCTGCTTATAGAAATCATCAAGGAACTGTGGATTGGCGAAATACTCCTTGAGGTCTTCATTCACGGAAACGGTCTCGAAATGTTTCTCCAATACGTTATAGGCAGCAACGGCAAGTTTGTCCAGCAACGGATTTTCCGGATTTCCTATCTTGCCATAGTGTACCTGAAGCATGGTGTACCAAATAAGGAAGCGGACATCGTCGAGGTTGGGTTCATCCTGATAATAGTTCTCTGTATCTATATCATAGAAAGGCAGATAATTGCCATATCTCTCTTTCATCTCGTTTGTGAAGCCACGCCATATTCCGGCATCTGCTATGACATCTTCGAAATACATTGTTATATTGACTGCCATGAGCTTTAGTCCGTCGAGTGGTATATCTTTTACGTCCTGCTTTGCCAACTCGGATGTTATCTCTGTGGCTATACGGGCGTATTCCATATCTGTGGAGGACGGCATTCCTTTGGGATGACAGTTCTCTATCATCATCTTGGGTATAAGAGTATATTTCATTTCTTCTTTATTTGTTTTTATAAAAATGATGCTTTTATATATTGGATCTTTTCCTGTATGCAAATACTTTGTTGTACTCTCAGTTTTGCCGAGTGCAGCTAAGTATTATGCAAATACTTTGCAAACGAGCGCAAAGAGAGTTTACTCTCAATTTGCCGAGTGCAGCTAAGTATTATGCAAATGTATAAAATTTAATGGAAACAGCAAAACTTTTATTCCAAAACGGTCATCAGGTCGTTTAGGGTTAAGAAATGTGGTACAATCAAGTGTATAATAAAAATAAGCCCAACCTTATGGGTTGAGCTTATTACCTATGAGATATATTCAGAGAATTATTCAGCCTTTGCCTCCTCTGCAGCAGGTGCCTCTACTGGAGCCTCTGCCTTTGGAGCAGCCTTGCGGCTACGACGAGTCTTCTTAGCAGCTGCCTTTGGAGTCTTAGCCATGTTCTCATCAAAGTCTACGAGCTCGATGAATGCCATCTCTGCTGCGTCACCCTTACGGATACCCAACTTGATGATACGTGTGTAGCCTCCTGGACGGTCTGCTACCTTTGCAGAGATTTCCTTGAACAGCTCAGTAACTGCATACTTGTTCTGCAGATAACGGAAAACAACACGACGTGATGTTGTTGTGTCGTTCTTTGAGCGTGTGATCAATGGCTCTACATACATTTTCAAGGCCTTAGCCTTTGCGAGGGTCGTAGTGATTCTTTTGTGCATGATCAGCGAAATTGCCATGTTTGCAAGCATAGCCTTGCGGTGGTCAGCAGTACGACCCAGATGGTTGAATTTTTTATTATGTCTCATTTTTTTGTTCTTTGTTTTTAAGGATTCATACCGTTGCACGAGGAAGGAGCTTGTCCCTCCTCATGTACGGGAAATTTATTCCTTATCTAATTTATACTTAGAAATATCAGTTCCAAACGACAGATTCAGACTCTCGAGCAAATCATCAAGCTCTGAAAGCGATTTCTTACCGAAGTTGCGGAACTTCAAGAGGTCGGTCTTGTTGTACTGTACGAGATCGCCAAGGGTCTCTACGTCGGCAGCCTTCAGACAGTTGAGGGCACGAACACTGAGGTTCATGTCTACAAGACGTGTCTTGAGCAACTGGCGCATGTGGAGAATCTCCTCATCAAACTCCTGGTTTGTCTCAACATCTGTATTCTCAAGAGTAATCTTCTCGTCAGAGAACAGCATGAAGTGGTAAATCAAGATCTTTGCAGCCTCTTTCAGTGCATCTTTCGGGTGAATGGAACCATCCGTTGTGACTTCGAGAATGAGCTTGTCATAGTCGGTCTTCTGCTCAACACGATATGGTTCAACAGCGTACTTCACATTACGGATTGGGGTGTAAATAGAATCGATTGGAATTACGTTGACATCAGTGCAGAACTCACGGTTCTCATCAGATGGAACATAACCACGACCTTTGTTGATCGTGAGGTCAATCTGCATTGATGCTTTTGCGTCTAAATGACAAATCACCAAATCAGGGTTTAACACTTCAAATCCAGTCAGATACTTACCGATATCACCAGCCTTGAATTCTGTGGAATTCTCAACGGTGACACTAACTTTCTCGTTCTCGAATTCTTCTACTACTTGCTTGAATCTTACTTGTTTCAAATTCAAGATAATGTTAGTTACATCCTCCTTGACTCCTGGCACTGAAGAGAACTCGTGCTCAACACCCGCAATGCGGATTGTGTTGATAGCATAGCCCTCAAGTGAGGAAAGCAGAATGCGGCGCAACGCATTACCTATGGTAACACCGAAGCCAGGCTCAAGAGGACGAAATTCGAACTTGCCGAATTTGTCATTAGCCTCCAACATTACAACTTTGTCGGGTTTTTGAAATGCTAATATCGCCATTAATTTAATGATTATTTAGAGTACAACTCAACGATTAACTGTTCCTTGATATTCTCTGGAATATCAGCACGCTCTGGCTTGTGCAAGAACTTGCCGCTCTTTGTGTTCTCGTCCCACTCGATCCATGGGTACTTGCTGTGGTTGAAACCAGCGAGAGAAGCCTCGATTACCTCGAGAGACTTTGCCTTCTCGCGAACACCAACTACCATTCCTGGCTTAACAGCAAATGAAGGGATATTCACAACCTTTCCGTCTACTACAATGTGCTTGTGGCTTACCATCTGGCGAGCTGCTGCACGAGTAGGTGCTATACCAAGACGGAATACAACATTGTCAAGGCGGCTCTCAAGATTCTGGAGCAATACCTCACCGGTAATACCCTCAGCCTTTGCAGCCTTCTCGAACATATTACGGAACTGACGCTCAAGTACACCGTATGTGTATTTAGCCTTCTGCTTCTCTGCCAACATGACACCGTACTCAGACATCTTTCTGCGACGATTGTTGCCATGCTGTCCAGGAGGGAAGTTTCTCCTAGACAAAACTTTGTCTGCGCCGAAGATTGGCTCACCAAAACGACGCGCAATTTTTGATTTCGGACCTATATATCTAGCCATAATATAATAAAATTGTTTGTTTTGTTTGTCTCACACTGCAATTCCATGGTAACAGCGCAAGACAAAAAAGGTTGTGTACTTGATTAAACTCTTCTTCTCTTTGGAGGACGACATCCGTTGTGTGGAAGTGGAGTAACGTCAACGATCTCTGTTACCTCAATTCCTGCACCGTGAATGGCACGGATAGCAGACTCACGTCCGTTACCTGGACCCTTAACGTATGCCTTCACCTTACGCAAACCAAGGTCAAAAGCAACCTTTGCGCAATCCTCTGCTGCCATCTGAGCAGCGTAAGGAGTGTTCTTCTTTGAACCACGGAAGCCCATCTTACCAGCTGAAGACCAAGAGATAACCTGACCCTCGCTGTTGGCCAATGATACAATAATGTTATTAAAGGAGCTATGAACATGCAACTGTCCTAAAGCGTCTACCTTAACATTTCTTTTCTTTGCGACTGTTTTCTTTGCCATAACTCTAATTATTATTTAGTAGCCTTTTTCTTATTTGCAACAGTCTTCTTCTTACCCTTACGTGTACGAGCATTGTTCTTTGTGCTCTGACCACGTACTGGAAGACCATTACGATGACGAACTCCACGATAGCAACCAATATCCATCAGTCGCTTGATATTCAACTGGATCTCTGAACGGAGATCACCTTCTACTTTGAATTCAGCACCGATAATTTCACGGATCTTGGCTGCCTGATCGTCAGACCACTCGTTGACTTTCAAGTCACGGCTTACGCCAGCCTTGTCCAATATCTTTGCTGAACTACTTCGACCTATACCATAGATATAAGTCAATGCGATTTCGCCACGCTTATTCTGGGGCAAATCTACTCCAACAATTCTTATTGCCATTTTGTTAATTAAATAATTAAATAAATTTGTTTGTTTTACTAAGCTCTTACACTGACTTCACAATCAGCATCCGAACTTTTTAACCCTGACGCAACTTATACTTAGGGTTCTTCTTGTTGATAACGAACAAGCGACCTTTACGACGAACAATCTTACAGTCGGGTGTACGTTTCTTCAATGATGCTCTTGTCTTCATATATCTCTATAGTTTATTTGTATCTAAATACTATTCTGCCTTTTGTCAAATCGTATGGGCTCATTTCAACCTTTACCTTGTCACCTGGCAGAATCTTGATATAATGCATTCTCATCTTACCCGAGATATGGGCCGTGATAGGGCAACCATTCTCTAACTCTACGCGGAACATGGCATTTGACAGTGCCTCTACGATTGTTCCATCTTGCTCAATTGCGGCTTGCTTTGCCATACTTTATAAATTTGCTTCTATTTTTTCAATTTCATCAAACGAAGATAAAACCTCGGCTTTTCCCTTACGGATTGCCATTGTATGCTCAAAATGAGCTGCCGGCTTATCATCACGGGTGCGTATCGTCCAACGATCCGGCATCATATAGACGGACTTGTCGCCAAATGTAACCATCGGTTCGATAGCAATACACATTCCTGCCTTCAAGAACATGCCGTTTCCACGTCTTCCGTAATTCGGTATCTGTGGCGGTTCATGCATCTCACGACCTATCCCATGACCTGTCAGCTCCCTTACTATTCCATAACCCTGGGCTTCACAGTAATCCTGTATCGAAGAACCGATATCACCAAGATGATTTCCTGCCACCGCTTGCTCTATACCTTTATATAATGATTCTTTGGTGGTGCGAAGAAGATGTCTTACTTCTTCTGCGACTTCACCGACACAGAATGTGTAACAAGAGTCACCATTAAAGCCATCAAGCAATGTTCCACAATCGATGGAAATGATATCACCGTCCTTCAGGACTGTCGACGCATCCGGTATTCCATGCACTACTACATCATTCACGGATGTGCAGATACTTGCAGGAAAAGGGCTACCGAAAGGATTAGGAAAATTCTTGAACGTAGGTATTGCACCATGATCTCGAATAAATTCCTCTGCAATCTTGTCAAGTTGCAGTGTTGATATTCCCGGCTTAATACATTTAGCCAATTCAGTCAGTGTCATCGACACTAACTGATTGGCTTTACGCATTAGTTCTATTTCATCTTCTGTTTTCAGAAAAACTTTCATCAGCACAGAACTTAATAAGCTGAAACTCCAGCATTACGGTTACGGACATGACCTGAATTCAGTAGACCATCGTAATGTCTCATCATCAAGTGGCTCTCTACCTGCTGCAAAGTGTCTACTACAACACCCACAAGAATCAAGAGAGAAGTACCTCCGAAGAACTGTGCAAAAGCATCCTGTACGTTTAGCAATCCTGCGAGTGCCGGCATTATAGCAATGAAAGCTATAAACAAAGAACCAGGGAATGTAATACGTGACATTACTGTCTCAATATAATCCGCTGTATCCTTACCAGGCTTTACTCCAGGAATAAAACCATTGTTACGCTTCATATCCTCAGCCATCTGAGTAGGATTCAAAGTAATCGCTGTATAGAAATATGTAAACGCAATTATCAAAAGTGCAAATACTATATTATATAGCAGACTGCGATGGTCCATCAAAGAACGAATTACTTCGTTGTTTGCATCAGTAGAATACTGAACGATGGCAAGAGGGATAAACATCAATGCCTGAGCAAAGATGATAGGCATAACGTTTGCAGCAAAAAGTTTCAATGGAATGTACTGACGTGCGCCACCATACTGTTTGTTGCCGACAACACGCTTGGCATATTGAACTGGAACTCTTCGTGTACCCTGCGTCAGAAGCAAAGAGGCACAAACAACGATATAAAGAATCAAAAGCTCAATGATAAACATTACAAGTCCACCATTTGTGATGGCTGTAAAACGAGAACTGGTTTCTTGTATGAACGCCTGTGGAAGACGAGCAATAATACCAATCATGATTATCAAAGAGATTCCATTACCAACACCCTTGTCTGTAATACGTTCACCTAACCAAAGGACGAACATACTTCCAGCTGCAAGGATTATCGTTGCGGTGAATGCAAATGTAGTCCAGCTTAAGCCTGAGGCTAAAGCTCCATAGGCCTGCATTTTAAGATTCATCAGATAAGAAGGAGCCTGGAACACGAGTATGAACACAGTCAATACTCGTGTATACCAGTTGATCTTCTTACGGCCACTCTCGCCCTCACGCTGCATCTTCTGGAAATAAGGCACAGCAACGGCAAGGAGCTGCATAACGATAGAAGCTGAGATATAGGGCATTATTCCCAATGCAAAAATAGACGCATGAGAAAACGCACCACCGGAGAACATGTCCAACAATGACATCAGACCACCACTGGTCTGGTGTTGAAGTTTTTCCAGCATAGCCGGATTAATACCAGGAAGCACAACGAATGATCCGAAGCGATAAATCGCAACGAACAGAATCGTGATGAGAATACGCTGACGCAAATCCTCAACCTTCCAACAGTTCTTCAGTGTCTCAAAAAACTTTTTCATTTACTTAGATTATAGTTGTGTTACCACCAACTGCCTTGATTGCCTCTTCAGCAGTCTTTGAGAAAGCATTTGCCTCTACATCAAGCTTAGCCTTCAGCTCACCGTTACCAAGGATCTTAACCAATACTCTACCCTTAACAACTCTGTACTCCTTGAGCTCAGCAAGTCCAATCTTTGTAAGATTGTATGCCTCTGCCAAAGTCTGAAGAGTTGAAAGATTAACAGAGAAATATTCCTTGTGGTTGATATTCTTGAAGCCTGACTTCGGGACACGACGCTGCAATGGCATCTGACCTCCTTCAAAGCCAATCTTTCTCTTATAACCAGAACGAGCCTTGGCACCTTTGTGTCCACGAGTAGAAGTACCACCGAGTCCAGAACCTGTACCACGGCCGATACGACGACGTGAATGTGTAGAGCCTTCAGCTGGCTGTAAATTATGTAATTTCATAATTGTTCTATTTAAAATGTTACCAGTAATTATTCAACAACACTTACCAAGTGGTGTACTTTTCTAATCATACCGCGGATTACAGGAGAATCCTCATGCTCCACAACCTGAGAAATCTTGTGAAGTCCCAAAGCCTGAAGTGTACGCTTCTGATCAGCAGGGGCACCGATTTTACTCTTAATTTGTTTAATCTTAATAGTTGCCATATAATATTCTCCTTTAACCTCTAAATACTTTATCAAGTGAAATACCACGTGTCTGAGCAACTGTATAAGCATCACGCAACTGGCTCAGTGCAACGATAGTAGCCTTTACAAGGTTGTGTGGGTTTGAAGAGCCCTTAGACTTAGCCAAGACATCCTTTACACCAGCACTCTCAAGTACAGCACGCATAGCACCACCGGCTACAAGACCTGTACCGGCTGCTGCTGGGCGAAGGAATACCTGAGCACCACCAAAGCGAGCCTCAATCTCATGAGGAATAGTACCCTTAAGAAGAGAAACCTTAACAAGGTTCTTCTTTGCAGCCTCTACTCCCTTAGATATGGCAGCAGTAACTTCACCTGCCTTTCCAAGACCCCAACCGATAACGCCGTTGCCATCACCTACTACTACAATAGCAGCGAATGTGAATGTACGACCTCCTTTAGTAACCTTGGTAACACGGTTAATAGCAACCAATCTGTCTTTTAACTCAACGTCACTATTTATCTTTACTTTATTCATTGCCATAATCGTTTAAAAAATTAGACCGCCTTTACGTGCAGCATCAGCCAACTCCTTAACTCTACCATGATAGAGATAACCGTTACGGTCGAATACCACCTTTGAAATACCTGCTTCAATAGCCTTCTTTGCAACGAGCTCACCAACCTTGGCAGCCTGCTCCTTCTTTGGCATAGCCTCAAGACCGAGTGATGAAGCTGAAGCCAGTGTACAACCAGTCAAATCATTGATGATCTGTACGTAAATCTGCTTATTGCTGCGGAAAACACTCATACGTGGACGCTCGGTTGTACCGTTAACGCGCTTACGTATTCTGTACTTTATCTTAATTCGTCTTTCTACTTTCTTTGTTGTCATAATCGTAAATTATTAAAGTTACTTAGCTGCAGCAGTCTTACCAGACTTTCTACGAATAACCTCACCCTTAAACAAAATACCTTTTCCTTTATAAGGCTCAGGCATACGGAAAGAACGAATTTTTGCACAGATAAGTCCGAGCAACTCCTTGTCGCAAGACTCAAGAGTTATGATAGGATTCTGGTTTCTTTCAGACTTAGTCTCAACCTTAACTTCCTTAGGCAACTGGATGAAAATAGGGTGTGTATAACCAAGAGCGAACTCAATAAGGTTTCCCTGGTTTGAAACACGATAACCTACACCGACAAGCTCAAGAACCTTTGTATAGCCCTCGCTAACACCAACAACCATATTGTGGATAAGTGAACGATAAAGACCATGGAACGCATTCTTTTGCTTGTAGTTTACTGGACTATTCTCATCAACAGAAAGAACAACATGTCCTTCTTCTATCTTAACGATGATTGATTTGTCAACCTTCTGAGAAAGTTCTCCCTTAGGACCCTTTACGTTAACGACTCCGTCATTGAGAGTAACAGTAACTCCAGAAGGAATACTAATTGGCAATTTTCCTATTCTTGACATATTTAATCCTCCAATTAATATACGTAGCAAAGAACCTCACCACCAATCTTCAGGTCAGCAGCCTCTTTGTTTGTCATTACACCTTTGGATGTAGATAAGATAGCAATACCTAATCCGTTAATTACTCTCGGCATTTCCTTGTAACCAGTATACTTTCTAAGACCTGGTGTGGAAACTCTCTTAAGGCACTTGATTGCATTTGCCTTTGTCTGAGGGTCATACTTCAAAGCGACCTTGATTGAACCCTGAGGACCATCCTCTACGAATTTGTAGTTAAGGATGTATCCCTTCTCGAAGAGGATCTTTGTAATTTCCTTCTTCAAGTTAGAAGCTGGAACCTCTACAACACGGTGATGAGCCATGATTGCATTTCTCAACCTCGTAAGATAATCTGCTATTGGATCTGTCATTATATAAAATGTTTAATTAATCGGGACTACCCCGACAATATTAAAAAATAAAATAGTCTGCTAATTACCAGCTTGCCTTCTTAACGCCAGGGATAAGACCTGCAGAAGCCATCTCACGGAACTGAATACGAGAGAGACCGAACTGACGGATATAACCCTTTGGACGACCTGTAATCTTGCAACGGTTATGCAAACGGATTGGGTTCGCATTCTTTGGAATAGACTGCAATTTGCGAGCAGCCTCGTATGCCTCTACAGGATCATTAGAAGTTGCAATAACCTTCTTCAACGCTGCGCGTTTCTCGGCATAACGTGCTACCAATTTAGCACGTTTTACCTCGCGAGCTTTCATTGACTCTTTTGCCATATCTTAATTAATCGTTTTTAGCGTTCTTGAAAGGAAGGCCGAAAGCCTTCAACAAAGCATAACCCTCTTCGTCAGTATTAGCTGTAGTTACGAAAGTGATGTTCATACCCTGGATGCGATCGATTGAATCAATATTGATCTCAGGGAAGATAATCTGCTCTGTAACACCAAGAGTGTAATTTCCATGACCGTCAAACTTGCTTTCGATACCCTTGAAGTCACGGATACGTGGCAAAGCGATACGAACGAGCTTCTCAAGGAACTCATACATACGCTCACGACGCAATGTAACCATAACGCCAATAGGCATCTTCTTACGCAACTTGAAGTTTGCGATATCCTTCTTAGAATAAGTTGCAACAGCCTTCTGACCTGTAATTGCAGTAATCTCATTGATAGCGACATCAATGATCTTCTTATCCTGAGTAGCATCTCCAAGACCCTGGTTTACAACAATTTTCTTAAGAGCAGGAATCTGCATTTTAGAAGAATAGTTGAACTGTTTCTGAAGTGCAGGAGCTATAGTTTCTGCATAAACGGTTTTTAATTCTGCTGTATTCATTATTTGATTTCCTCCCCTGATTTTTTAGCGACACGGATTTTCTTACCCTCGTCGTTCTTCTTGATTGCAATACGAGTAGCCTTGCCACTCTTAGGATCTATCAAACTCAAATTTGAGATATGTATAGAAGCTTCCTGCTTCACAATACCTCCCTGAGGATTTTTAGCACTTGGCTTCATGCTCTTAGAGACCATATTAACGCCCTCTACGATAGCACGCTGCTTGTCAACCAAAACCTTCAGCACCTTACCTGTCTTGCCCTTGTCTTCACCAGCCAGAACAATAACGGTATCGTTTTTCTTAATATGTAACTTACTCATTAATCTATTACTTTAAATATTAAAGAACCTCAGGTGCCAAAGAAACGACTTTCATGTTGACTGCACGCAACTCACGAGCAACCGGACCGAAGATACGGCTACCACGGAGTTCACCAGCATTGTTCAACAAAACACAAGCATTGTCGTCGAAACGGATATATGAGCCATCAGCACGACGAACTTCTTTCTTTGTACGAACAATCAAAGCCTTAGATACTGCACCTTTTTTCAAATCACTTGACGGAATTACGTTCTTAACAGCAACGACAATCACGTCACCAACACTTGCGTAACGGCGACGAGTTCCACCGAGCACACGGATGCACAAAGCTTCACGAGCGCCGCTGTTATCACATACAGTAAGTCTTGATTCTGCTTGTATCATATTTTACTTAGCTTTTTCAATTATTTGAACTAATCTCCATCTCTTTGTCTTACTCAAAGGACGGGTCTCCATAATGAGGACAGTATCACCTACATTTGCCTCATTCTTCTCATCATGGGCATGGTATTTCTTTGTCTTCTGGACAAACTTACCATATATCGGGTGCATCTCCTTGAACTTAGAAGCAATAACAATGGTTTTATCCATTTTGTTGCTGATTACGACACCCGTTCTTGTCTTTCTTAAATTTCTTGTTTCCATCTGGACCATTGTTATTTGTTAAGTTCTCTCTCACGAAGTACTGTCTTCATACGAGCGATATCACGACGTGCCAACTTAATCTGAGATGGATTCTCAAGAGGAGTGATCGCATGATTTAGCTTCATCTGATTGTACTTTGCAACCTCTGACTCTATTCTCTCTGCCAAATCCTTGGTTTCGAGCTCTTTAATTTCTTTAATCTTCATAATTAAGCGTTTTTATCGAAATCACGTCTTACAATAAACTTTGTCTTAACTGGCAACTTCTGAGCTGCGAGTCGAAGAGCCTCCTTTGCGATGTCAAAAGAAACACCTTCAACTTCGAAAAGCACACGACCTGGAGTAACCGGTGCGACCCATCCTGCTGGATCTCCCTTACCTTTACCCATTCGGACGTCAGCAGGTTTACGTGTAATTGGTTTATCCGGGAAGATACGAATCCAAACCTGACCCTCACGCTGCATATAACGATTGACAGCAACACGAGCTGCCTCAATCTGGCGGCTGTCAATCCATTTAGCCTCAAGCGTCTTGATACCAAACGAACCGAAAGCCAGCTGTGTACCTCTGTGGGCGTTACCTTTATTACCACGTCCATCTTGAGGTCTTCTATATTTTACTCTTTTAGGCTGTAACATTGTTTCAAACTTTAACGGTTATTGTTTCTCTTACGGTTACCTCTTGGTTTGCCGCCCTGACGTCCATTAGACTTCTCCTGAGTGAAGTTAGGTGTAAAATCAACCTTACCATAAACCTCACCACGGCAAATCCAAACCTTGATACCCAGAAGACCTACCTTAGTAAGAGCTTCTGCCTGGCAGTAATCGATGTCTGCGCGGAATGTATGAAGAGGAGTACGTCCCTCTTTGTACATTTCCTTACGAGCCATTTCAGCTCCGTTCAGACGACCAGTGATCTGCACTTTGATACCTTCAGCACCTGCACGCATAGTATTTGCTACAGCCATCTTGATAGCACGACGGTAAGCGATCTTACCCTCAACCTGTCTTGCTATATTATTAGCAACGATAGATGCGTCAAGCTCAGGTTTCTTAACCTCAAAAATATTTATCTGAATCTCCTTGTCGTAGAGTTTCTTCAACTCTTCCTTCAACTTGTCAACGTCCTGACCACCTTTACCAATGACGAGACCCGGACGGGCTGTGCATATAGTGATAGTGACAAGTTTCAAAGTACGCTCAATGACGATGCGAGAAACACTTGCCTTAGCAAGGCGCTCGTTAAGATACTTACGGATTTTTGTATCTTCTACCAAATTATCTCCGAAGTTCTTTCCACCGAACCAATTTGAGTCCCAACCTCTAATGATACCAAGACGGTTGCTAATTGGATTTACTTTCTGTCCCATTCTACTATATTATTTTTCATCATTAGTTTTGGCATCAACAAACAGAGTAACATGGTTACTACGCTTACGTATTCTGTAGCCACGTCCCTGTGGTGCCGGTCTCATACGTTTCATTGTAACGCCCTCGTCAACGAAGACCTTAGAGATATAAAGTTCACCGTCTTCAGCCTTACGGTCATTTTTAGTTTCCCAGTTTGCGATAGCTGAACGCAACAACTTCTCAACGTCTGCAGCAGCAGCTTTGTTAGAGAACTTGAGAACACCAAGGGCGCGGTTTACCTCCATGCCACGAACCATGTCAACGACATAGCGCATTTTACGTGGAGAAGAAGGAACGCCATTGAGCTTCGCAAAATACATTGATTTCAAGGCTTCTTTTCTTTTCTCAGCCGATATTTTTTTTCTTGCTCCCATTTTAATTTCTTTTTACAATGGTTTGCCTGTTATTTCTTATTACCAGCATGACCTCCGAAGCGACGTGTTGGTGAGAACTCACCAAGCTTGTGGCCGACCATGTTTTCGGTAATGTAAACAGGAATAAATTTATTTCCGTTATGAACTGCAACAGTGTGACCCACAAAGTCTGGGGAAATCATTGATGCTCTAGCCCATGTTTTAACGACACTCTTCTTTCCGCTTTCATTCATAGCGAGAATCTTCTTCTCGAGAGATACGTTAATATACGGACCTTTTTTTAATGAACGACTCATAATTTACTCTAATTAACTTGATTATTTCTTAGCTCTTTCAATAATATACTTGTTAGAAAGCTTCTTAGGAGCTCTTGTCTTGAGTCCCTTAGCATACAAGCCCTTGCGTGAACGTGGGTGACCTCCAGACTGACGTCCTTCACCACCACCCATTGGGTGATCAACAGGGTTCATAACAACACCACGGTTGTGAGGACGACGGCCGAGCCAACGTGAGCGTCCTGCCTTACCAGACTGCTCAAGAGCGTGGTCTGAGTTACCTACACTACCGATAGTAGCTTTACAAGCACTAAGAATCTGACGAGTTTCGCCAGAAGGGAGTTTGATTACACAATAACTGCCTTCACGAGAAGTTAACTGAGCAAAGTTACCAGCCGAACGAACGAGCAGGGCACCCTGACCTGGACGCAATTCAATGTTGTGAATCACTGTACCTACAGGAATGTTAGCAAGTGGAAGAGAGTTACCAACTTCCGGAGCTGCGTCTTTTCCTGACATCAGAGTTGTTCCCACCTGCAGTCCATTGGGAGCAATAATGTAACGTTTTTCACCATCTGCGTAATACAACAGAGCGATACGAGCCGAACGGTTTGGATCATACTCTATTGTCTTCACTACAGCTGGAACACCATCTTTCTCTCGTTTGAAGTCGATCATACGGAACTTCTTCTTATGACCGCCGCCACGATAGCGAACAGTCATTTTACCGGTGTTGTTTCGACCGCCGGTAGAACGTTTACCGTAAACGAGAGACTTCTCTGGCACGGATGCAGTAATCTCCTCGAACGTGCCAATAACCTTGTGTCTTTGACCCGGAGTAACCGGTTTAAATTTACGTACTGCCATTTTTTATTTTAGATATTGCTGTAAAAATCAATTGTATCGCCCTCTTTCAGAGTAACGATTGCTTTCTTATACGCATTCTTCTGTCCCTTGATGAGACCAGCCTTTGTATAGCGGCTTGAGCGCTTTCCGGCATAGCGAAGCGTATTTACATTTATTACTGTAACGTTATACAGACTTTCAACTTCCTTCTTAATTTCAAGCTTACCAGCCTCAGGACGAACGATGAAGCCATATCTTGCTTCAGCTTTCTTTGTACGCTCCTCGCCCTTTACCTTGTAAGTTTTCTCAACAGAAGACTTGTCTGTAATCTTAGTCATCTTTTCAGTGACCAAAGGTTTGATAATGAATGCCATATTTTACTGTCTCCTATTAATTATTTATTTAAGATTCCGTCGATAGCCTTGAGCGAATTCTCTGTCACAACAAGAACATCAGCATTCAAAACTTTGTATGTATTAAGTGCTGAAGCAGTCATGATTTCTGTGCGCTGCAAATTACGAGCTGACAAATATACGTTTTTATTTACTTCTGGCAAAACCATAAGCATCTTACGGCCGTCAACTTTAAGATTTTTAGCAACATTTACGAATTCTTTAGTCTTTGGAGCCTCAAAAGTGAAATCCTCAACAACAACTATAGCATTCTCCTGAGCCTTGTAAGAAAGAGCGCTCTTACGTGCAAGACTCTTGACTTTCTTATTCAGTTTGAAACGGTAGTCACGTGGCTTAGGACCGAAAACGCGTCCACCACCTACGAGTACTGGAGAGTTGATATCACCACGACGTGCGCCGCCGCCACCTTTCTGACGACCGAGCTTACGTGTAGAACCTGCGTGTTCACTTCTTTCCTTAGACTTTGCTGTACCCTGACGCTGGTTAGCGAGAAACTGCTTTACGTCCAAATAAAGAACATGGTCATTAGGCTCAATTCCGAAGATTGATTCGTTTAACGTAACCTTTCTTCCAGTGTCCTCACCTTTGATATTTAATACGCTAATTTCCATTATTTCTCAATTATTACGGTTGAACCATTACATCCAGCTACACTACCCTTAACAAGAATAAGATTGTGCTCTGGTATTACCTTTAACACTTTGAGGTTCTGAGTTGTTACTCTGTCACCTCCCATTTGTCCACCCATGCGCATTCCTTTGAACACCTTTGCTGGGTATGAACAAGCACCGATAGATCCCGGTTTACGAGCTCGGTCATCCTGACCGTGAGTGCTCTGACCAACACCACCGAATCCGTGACGTTTCATAACACCCTGGAATCCCTTACCCTTAGATGTACCAACAACATCAACAAAGTTTGTGTCGTTGAAGATCTCAACCGTAATAGTATCACCGAGGTTGTACTCCTCATCAAACTTGAACTCGGCCAAGTGTCTCTTTGGTGTTGTACCTGCTTTCTTGAATACGCCGAGCATAGGTTTTGTTACGTTCTTCTCCTTAACCTCGCCGTAAGCCAACTGATAAGCCTGGTAACCGTCCTTTTCAACGGTCTTTACCTGAGTTACAACACAAGGACCTGCTTCGATAACAGTGCACGGTACATTCTTACCGTCGGCACTGAAAACGGATGTCATTCCGATTTTTTTTCCAATTAATCCTGGCATTTCAATTAATATTAAAAATTAAACTATACTTTGATTTCTACTTCTACACCGCTTGGCAATTCAAGCTTCATAAGAGCGTCAACTGTCTTAGCTGTAGAGCTGTAGATATCGATAAGACGCTTGTAATCACTCAACTGGAACTGCTCACGAGATTTCTTGTTAACGAAAGTAGAGCGGTTTACTGTGTAGATACGTTTGTGAGTAGGCAATGGAATAGGACCGCTAACGATAGCGCCAGTAGCTTTTACTGCCTTCACGATTTTCTCTGCTGACTTGTCAACCAACTTGTGGTCGTAAGACTTCAGCTTGATTCTGATTTTCTGACTCATTTTATTATTTATAATTATTATTAAGGAAAGGAAGAAAGTACTCATTAAGAGTCATACGCTAAAGAGTACTTCTACCTTTCGAGTTTTATTTTTAGAGAAGGTCTGTACGACCGTTGCACTCCTCAAGAACAGTCTTTGCGATTGAGCTTGACAGAGGAGCATGGTGATCATACTCCATTGAGCTTGTTGCACGACCAGAAGTGATAGTACGGAGAGCTGTTACATAACCGAACATCTCTGACAATGGAACCATTGCACGAACGATACGAGCACCAGAACGAGTCTCGTCCATTCCCTCAACCTGTCCACGACGCTTGTTCAAGTCACCGATAACATCACCCATGTTCTCCTCTGGAGTAACAACCTCAAGCTTCATGATAGGCTCCATAAGAACTGGACCTGCCTTAGCACAAGCATTCTTGTAAGCATTGATAGCAGCAACCTCGAATGACAACTGGTCAGAGTCTACTGGGTGATAAGAACCGTCGAGAAGTGTAACCTTCATGCTGTCCATTGGGTAACCACCGAGCACACCGTTCTTCATAGCTCCCTCGAAGCCCTTCTGAACTGACGGGATGAATTCCTTAGGAATGTTACCACCCTTAACCTCGTTAATGAACTGCAGACCGCCCTGCTTGTAGTCCTCATCAACAGGACCAACGTTTACGATGATATCAGCGAACTTACCACGACCACCAGACTGCTTCTTGTAAACCTCACGGAGGTTAACAGTCTTGGTGATAGCCTCCTTGTAGTTAACCTGAGGCTTACCCTGGTTACATTCAACCTTGAACTCTCTCTTCAGACGGTCAAGGATGATATCGAGGTGAAGCTCACCCATACCAGAGATAACGGTCTGACCGCTCTGCTCGTCAGTATGAACTGTGAAGGTTGGATCCTCTTCAGCCAACTTAGCAAGACCGATACCGAGCTTGTCAACGTCAGCCTGGCTCTTTGGCTCTACAGCAATACCGATCACAGGATCAGGGAATGTCATAGACTCGAGAACGATAGGATGTGCCTCATCACAAAGAGTATCACCTGTGCGGATATCCTTGAAGCCTACACCAGCACCGATATCACCGGCGTCGATAAGCTCCATTGGAACCTGCTTGTTTGAGTTCATCTGGAACAGACGGCTTACGCGCTCCTTCTTTCCTGAGCGAGTGTTGTAGACATAAGAACCTGCAACAACCTTACCTGAGTAAACGCGGAAGAACACGAGACGACCAACATACGGGTCAGTAGCGATCTTGAACGCAAGAGCCGAAGTAGGCTCGTCCTCAGATGGCTTGCGATCCTCTTCCTCACCTGTTGTTGGGTTTGTACCAACGATGTTTGGAGTATCCAGTGGTGAAGGCAGGAATGCACAAACATAGTCGAGCAAAGTCTGAACACCCTTGTTCTTGAATGAAGAACCACAGAGAACAGGTGTACACTCCATAGCGAGAGTACCCTTGCGGATAGCAGCCTTTATTTCATCTTCTGTTATAGAATCCGGATCCTCGAAGTATTTCTCCATGAGAGCCTCGTCGAATTCAGCAGCAGCCTCAAGCAGCTTGCCTCTCCACTCCTCAGCCTCATCTTTCAAATCAGCAGGAATATCGTCTATCTCATATTCAGCACCCATTGTCTCATCGTGCCAAAGGATAGCCTTCATCTTGATAAGGTCAACCACACCCTTGAAAGTCTCCTCGCTACCGATTGGGCAAACGAGAGAAACCGGGTTAGCACCAAGAACCTCTTTCATCTGGCGGAGTACATCATAGTAGTCAGCACCAGAGCGGTCCATCTTATTTACGTAACCCAGACGAGGAACGTTGTATTTGTCAGCCTGACGCCATACGGTCTCAGACTGTGGCTGAACACCACCTACAGCACAGTAAGTAGCAACAGCTCCGTCGAGCACGCGCAATGAGCGCTCAACCTCTGCAGTAAAGTCAACGTGTCCCGGAGTATCGATCAAGTTGATCTTGTATGACTTTCCCTCGTAATTCCAGTTACAAGTAGTAGCAGCTGAAGTGATAGTAATACCACGCTCCTGCTCCTGAGCCATCCAGTCCATTGTTGCAGCACCATCGTGAACCTCGCCAATCTTGTGAGTCTTACCTGTATAGAACAGGATACGCTCAGAAGTTGTTGTCTTACCGGCATCGATGTGAGCCATAATACCGATATTACGGGTCAAATGTAAATCTTGCTTTGCCATGATTCTTTTTTACCTTATCTTATAAATTAAAATCTGAAGTGAGCGAACGCACGGTTAGCCTCTGCCATACGGTGCATATCTTCCTTACGCTTGAATGCACCACCCTGGTTGTTGAAGGCATCCATAATCTCAGCAGCGAGCTTGTCAGCCATAGACTTTCCACCACGCTTGCGAGCGAAAGCAATCATATTCTTCATAGAGATGCTCTCCTTACGGTCTGGACGGATTTCTGTAGGCACCTGGAAAGTAGCACCACCGATACGGCGGCTCTTAACCTCTACCTGTGGAGTGATGTTGTCGAGTGCAGTCTTCCATATTTCGAGTGCAGACTTCTCCTCGTTAGCCATCTTCTCCTTTACGGTATCCAATGCTTTGTAGAAAATTTCGTATGATGTGTTCTTCTTTCCATCATACATCAAGTGGTTCACAAACTTTGAGACCTTCTGGTCATTGAACACGGGATCCGGAAGGATCACGCGCTTCTTTGGTTTTGCTTTTCTCATTTCTTGTTTTGAAATTAATTCTGCAGGGGCTGTTTAATGTTCTTCAGCACTCCCTCTGGAGCTGCTTACTCAACCTTTATAACAATTCTCCAGCAAAACGATTAAAATGTTAGATTTTAAACCTCTCGGTTATAATTACTTCTGCTTTGGACGTTTAGCACCATACTTAGAGCGACGCTGTGTACGGTTAGCGACACCTGCGGTATCGAGTGTACCACGAACGATGTGATAACGTACACCAGGAAGGTCCTTAACACGACCACCACGAACAAGCACGATAGAGTGCTCCTGCAGGTTGTGTCCCTCTCCTGGAATGTAAGAGTTCACCTCTTTCTGGTTTGTCAAACGAACACGGGCAACCTTTCTCATTGCCGAATTAGGCTTCTTAGGCGTTGTTGTGTAAACACGAACACAAACACCACGACGCTGAGGACATGAATCCAAAGCCGGTGACTTGCTCTTGTCTACAAGTGCCTTTCTACCTTTTCTTACCAATTGTTGAATTGTAGGCATTGTTTTTTAATTTTTAATTTTATATTTATTATTTTGTATTATCTAAGTATTTCGACATAGTCTCAGCAACAAGACCATTTTGGGCTGCAAAGGTAAGAAGTTTTTTTTATATTACCTAATATATAGAGGTTTGCGACTTATTTTAAGACCATTATTTTACACAATATACATTTTATTAACTGACTATAACATTAAAATAGTGTTAGAAATACATTTCAAAGAGGAAACAAAAGTACTGATTAATAATGATTTATTACAAAGGAAGCACAACCAAACAACACAGAATCCCTGCCCCGCTGCTGTCCTATATATATAATAAGGTATAATACATATTATATAATAGTAGAAAACATGTTTGAGCCAAGACTACGTTCACATCAAAAAATCAGCATCAAAACCATCCGAGCAGCATATTTGACAAGTTTTTCTTTGTTCATATCGATTTATATACTATATTTGCGGACAAAACCATATAGCATGACTATATTCAGAACATTTCTTATAGCTATTGCCATGCTGACGCTGTGCTGCTGCAAGTCCGGGAATAAAGAGAGAAGCATATTGCCCGACAAAGCAAGCATAAAGGATGGCGACATCGTGCTAAGGAAAGGAACAGGTTTTACAAGCCATGCCGTAGCATTTGCCGACAAAAGCTCCGACTATTCCCATTGTGGCATTGTGATGATAAAGGACGGCAAGCCAATGGTCATACATGCCGTTCCCGATGAGCCGGACTTCGACGGAGACAAAGACCGGGTGAAGATGGAGCCGTTGGAGGAGTTCTTCTTCTCGATAAGGGCATCCAAAGGATGCATCATGAGATTCGAAGATGCAGACATTGCATACAAGAGTGCCTGCTCCGCAGAGGAACTGTTTCGCAGAGGTATCCTCTTCGACCATGACTACAACGACAGAGACACAACGGAGATGTATTGCAGCGAACTCGTGGAACACGCCTTTTCCAAACACGGCATTGAGCTTACCAAAGGAATACGCCACGAAATATCGCTCCCCGGCATGAAGTTCCGCCACGTCATCTTCCCTTCCGACTTCATAAGAGGTAGAAAGCTGAAGACCGTTTGTACGTTTGACGAAGGCGGATACTACATGGAAAACCAAAAGCACAAGCGTTAAACAATTTTCTTATAACCAAAAATAAACAAGATTATGAAAAGACTTAGCATTTTATTAGGACTGATCGTCATCGTACTTGCCATGACATCATGCAGCAGCAACACACCAAAGGCTGTTGCCGAGAAATCAGTAAAGTGTCTCATCGACAAAGACTATGAGGGATATGTAGACCTTCTTTACCTTGAAGACAAAGATAGTCAGGATGCCGCCAAACTTGAAAGCGACAAGAAGGAGCTTGCGGCGTTGCTGAAGAGCAAGGCGGAAAAGGAATACGAAAAAGACAAGGGTCTCACCTCCTACGAGACACTAAAAGAGGAGATTGCAGAGAACGGCGAGACCGCAGTAGTAAAGATGAAGCTTACCTACGGCAACGGCAAAAGCGACGATGCCGACATAAAGCTACGCAAGGACAAGAACGGCGACTGGAAAATCGACTTCGGAAAATAAAGGCAACAAACCGTATATTAACAGAAAAGGTCTATATTGGAATCCAATATAGACCTTTCTTCTTATAAGTATGATATTTTATGCTTCACCTTTATTGATATTGAATGGAGCAATAGTCTTGCCCTGCTGCTCAGGAAGAGTAATTTTCCCGAACTCATGCTCATACTTGGCAACATTCTCCTGAAGAGCCATAAGCAGACGCTTTGCATGCTCTGGAGCAAGAATTACACGACTGTTGATAACAGCCTTTGGCAGTCCTGGCAACACGCGTGCGAAGTCTGCGATAAACTCTGAACGAGAATGTGTGATGAGAGCAAAGTTTGCATACTCACCCTGTGCCACATTCTGTGGTAGTTCCAGTTGGAACTGTCCTTCCTGTTTTTCTTTATTTTCCATTCTTTTAAATTTTAAGTCTTTACTGTGTATTACATAAGGTTTAACAGAGGTTGGTTGTGACATAGTCACATCAACATCGATTGTTTGTAGTCATCGTGGTCTCACCGAGAATCGAACTCGGATCTAATCTTTAGGAGAGACTTGTTCTATCCATTGAACTATGAGACCGCACACAGCACCGTTTCGCCATGACACATGCAAAGGTAACAAAAATTTTCGTTTATCCAAGTTTTTATCAAAGAAAAAAGCCGGACTTGTACGTGTAATCCGGCATTTCTTCAATAATAGTAAATTCTTATTATCTTTCACAAGTATTTTTATTTCATCATTTCCTTCAGAGCCTGCGCCAGCTGGTCCGGACAGCTTGTGTTTTTAAATCCGCAGGTCACGCCTTCCAGCTTCTCCACAACTTTGTCTGCCGGCATCCCTTCTATGAGCTTGCCTATTCCCTTCAGGTTTCCGTTGCATCCTCCGTAAAACGACACGTTGTTTATCGTATTGTCGTCGTTCAGTTCTATATGAATGGAGCGGCTGCATGTACCCTGTGTTGTATAATCAAATATTTTCATAATGTATGTATTTAATGTTTATTGTAAATATTCTATCTTCATGTGACTATTCCCGGGAATCACCACGACGGAAGGTGTCCACTATATTCCGGTCATATACCTTTCTGTCAGCAAACGCCAACAGTTCGTCATCCAGATGCGGAGCCTTTGTTCCGCAACTAACGACCACCGGCACCGTCTCTACCCTTATCTCATCCCACAATCCAGCATCAATGAAGCCCTGCAATGTCTTGGCTCCGCCTTCCACCATCAGCGACTGCATGCCTTGTTTATAAAGCCATTCGGCAATCTGCACCGGCACGTCATTACTGTTGCTGAAGTCAAGTCCGTCAAAACACGGGTGCTCTTTATCAATAACCAGACGCACCGGATCCTTGCCATGCCATAGTCTTACATTCAGTTGTGGCTTGTCCCTTTCTGCCGTGACACGTCCCACGAGTATTGCGTCGTACTCGCTTCTCAGTTTATGAACAAGCATCTGCGTATACGGAGTAGACATCCTCAACGGTTTATATTCATCATCGAGATACCCGTTTGCCGTCTGACACCATTTCAGCAGGATATAAGGGCGCCTAAGTGTATTGAAGGTGAAGAAACACTCGTTGAGTCTTTTGCACTCCTCCTCAAGAACCCCCACCTCAACATCAATACCGGCATCTTTCAGTTTTCTTATTCCGTTGCCGTGCACTTTTGCAAAGGGGTCTACGCATCCTACAACAGCCCTTTTCACACCTTTCTTTATTATAAGGTCAGCACATGGCGGCGTCTTGCCATAGTGGGAGCAGGGTTCAAGACTTACATATATCGTAGCCTCCGGCAAGAGATGTTCGTCTTGCGGCTTCACCGATGCAAAGGCATTCACCTCGGCATGTCCTTCACCGCAACGCACATGGTAGCCTTCGCCGATTATTCTGTCTCGCGCTACTATAACAGCCCCCACCATCGGGTTGGGCTTGGCGTTCCGTCTGCCACCACGCGCAAGCTGCAGACAACGTTTCATGTATTTCTCGTCCTGGGTCATAGGATTTATTTTTACGGGGAGTTATGGGAGAACCGCAAGTTACTGGGGAACCGGCAGGAGACTCTCATCTATTTAAAAAAGGACAGGCACTTGTTTCTTTCCGCCAAGCACCTGTCCCTGGTCTAAATCTTTAATAGAGGCTTAATCAATAAAACATAGCGGACAGTCCGCCTCTTGAAGAGCGATCATCGTCATCATTATAAATGTTGTCAAGTTCAAACTCTTCCTCATTGTAACATTTACGAGTACGCTTCATAGTTATTCCTCCAAGTGCCGTCTGTCTCCCAACGGCGGTTAGTTCCACATCGGCGATGAGACAGTCGCCGTATCCTTCAGCTGGCGAACAGACGAGCTGACGAGTCAGCCGGGAGCTTTTCCCGACCACCGGTCAACAAGTCAAGTATCGCCGGACATTATCCCACCTGGCTGCCGGACTTCACTTCGCGGTCGATGCGAGTCACGCTGAGACTGCCGTCATGGTTCTCTGCGCTGAGAATCATTCCCTGACTCTCTATGCCCATCAACTTGCGTGGAGCGAAGTTAGCGATAAAGCAAACCTGCTTGCCTATCAGCTCTTCCGGATTATAGAACTTAGCTATTCCGCTGACGATAGTACGGTCGGTACCTGTTCCGTCGTCAATGGTAAACTTGAGGAGTTTGTTTGCCTTTTTCACCTTCTCGCAGTTCTTTATCGTACCCACACGGATATCGAGCTTTTCGAAGTCCTCGAAGCTTACAGTCGGTTTGATATCCTTCGGCTTGTATTCCGCAGCAGCGTTAGCCTTCTTTATCTCCTCAAGCTTGTTCAGCTGATATTGTATTGCCTCGTCTTCAATCTTCTCGAACAGCAGTTCCGGTTCTGCAAGCTGATGTCCAGCCTTGAGCAGATCGATAGAACCCAGCTGGTTCCAGTCGAACGAGTCGATATTTATCATCTTGCGCAGTCTTGCACTACTGAACGGCAAGAACGGCTCAAAGGCGATGGCAAGGTTCGCCACGAGCTGCAGAGAGATATACAGTATTGTCTCCACACGTTTCTGATCTGTCTTCCATACCTTCCATGGCTCGCAGTCAGCGATATATTTGTTACCGATACGTGCCAGGTTCATCGCCTCCTTCTGTGCGTCGCGGAACTTGAACACGTCAAGCAGGTCTTCCACCTTCTTCTTCACATCCTTGAACTCTTCAAGTGTCTGCTTGTCATAATCCGTCAGCTCACCACATTCCGGCACCACACCGTTCCAGTATTTCTTTGTCAGCTGCAATGCACGGTTCACGAAGTTTCCATACACTCCAACCAGCTCACTGTTGTTACGCTCCTGGAAGTCTTTCCATGTAAAGTTATTGTCCTTTGTCTCCGGAGCATTGGCGGTCAGCACATATCTCAGCACATCCTGTTTGCCAGGGAAATCAATCAGATATTCGTGCAGCCATATTGCCCAGTTGCGCGATGTGGAAATCTTGTCGTTCTCAAGATTCAGGAACTCGTTTGCCGGCACATTGTCGGGCAATATATAACCACCATGTGCCTTCAGCATTGTCGGGAACACGATGCAGTGGAACACGATATTGTCCTTACCAATAAAGTGGATCAGTCTCGAAGACGGGTCCTGCCACCATTTCTGCCACGAGCCCCAAATCTCTGGTTGGGCGTCACACAGCTCCTTCGTGTTTGAGATATATCCGATAGGGGCATCAAACCATACATAGAGCACCTTGCCGTCGGCTCCCTCTACAGGAACGGGTATTCCCCAGTCCAGGTCTCGTGTCATAGCACGTGGCTGCAGATCCATGTCGAGCCACGACTTACATTGTCCGTAGACATTAGGACGCCACTCCTTGTGGTCTTCCAATATCCATTTCTTCAGCCAGTCCTGCCATTTGTTCAGCGGCAGATACCAGTTCTTCGTGGCTTTCTTCACCAGTCCGTGTCCCGGATTATTCTTGTTGGTAGGATTGATAAGTTCATCCGGAGAGAGCGTGGCTCCACACTTCTCACACTGGTCGCCGTAAGCACCCTCTGCCCCACATCGCGGACATGTACCTACGATATTGCGGTCGGTAAGGAACTCTCCCGTCACCTCATCGCAGAACTGTTCCTCTGTCTTCTCTATCAGTTCGCCCTTGTCATAGAGGTCGCGGAAGAAATCCGAAGCGAACTTATGATGGATGTCTGAAGTGGTACGGCTGTAGATGTCAAACGAGATTCCGAAATCCTCAAATGACTTCTTGATCAGTGAGTGGTAGCGGTCCACCACTTCCTGTGTTGTGATACCTTCCTTGCGTGCACGGATAGTAACCGGCACACCGTGCTCATCGCTACCTCCGATAAACATCACCTCCTGCTTTTTCAAGCGCAGATAGCGCACATAGATGTCGGCAGGCACATACACTCCTGCCAGGTGTCCGATGTGGACATCGCCATTGGCATAAGGCAGGGCTGCCGTTACGGTAGTGCGTTTAAATTGATTCTCTTCCATTTCTGTATATGTTGTTTCTATTATATTATAATGTGTATTTACCTATTTCAACTGCAAAGTTAATATTTTTTTTCTCATCATGATTAAATATGGTTGATTATGTTTGCTCATAAACCGGTTTAGGGATAAATTTGCAACATATTAACTACAGAAATGACATATAATGACATCTGGCGACGACTTGCCAAAGTATATCCCGACAACGAAGCTAAAGCCATCAGCCGCCTGCTGATGGAAGACCTCTTCGGACTCTCCCTCTCCGACATCATCTGCGGAGCGGCAGACCGTCTGTCGGATGATTCATGCAGGGTATTGGAAGAAGCAGTGCAAAGACTGGAAAGATCCGAACCCATACAATACGTCACGGGGAAGGCTCTGTTCTGCGACAGACTCATTCATGTTGAACCGGGAGTGCTTATACCACGCCCCGAAACGGAACAGCTCTGCAGACTCGTCGTCGAAGGTGTTAAAGATGTCTTCCACCCCGACATACTGGACATCGGAACAGGCAGCGGATGTATCGCCACTACGCTCTCTCTCGACATTCCCGAAGCAAGGCTTTCGGCATGGGACATCTCCGACAAGGCACTATCCATAGCCGCAGCCAATGCAGAAGCTCTTGGTGCCAAAGTCCGCTTCTCCAAGCAGGATGCCCTCAACGCTCCCGACGACAAGGCAAGATGGGACGCCATCGTCAGCAACCCTCCATATATCTGCGACAGGGAGAAGGCGGATATGGAGAGGAACGTTCTCGACAACGAGCCTCATCTCGCACTCTTTGTGCCAGACAGCGACCCCCTACTCTTCTACCGCAGCATTTCAGAATATGCAGCAAAGTCGCTCAGAGATGGTGGACTGCTCTTCTTCGAAATCAACGAACACTATGCCAACGACACTTCCATAATGCTGCAGAGATTAGGCTTCGACGATATCAGAATAATTAAGGACATTTTCGACAAAGACAGAAACATCGTATGCAGAAAAAGATAAAGGAGATTACAGAAAAGGAGGCTCTTCAGAAGCTCGGCGCCCTTTGCTCACGCTCCGAGCATTGCACCTTTGAGATGCAAGAGAAGATGAAGCGCTGGGGACTGAACGAACAGACACAGACACGCATCATAGCCACCCTCATAAAAGGGAAATATATCGATGACGAACGCTTTGCCCGTGCCTTTGCCAACGACAAGGTGCGCTACAACAAATGGGGAAAGCGCAAGGTGGAACAGGCTCTCTTCCTGAAACATATCGACGAGGACATCCGTCGCCGTGTGCTCGACGAGATTGAAGATGAAGACTTCAAGGAAGCTCTCCGTCCACTGCTCTTGGCTAAGATGAAGTCCGTAAAAGCCAAAAGCGACTACGAACTGAACTGTAAACTCATCCGCTTCGCCATGGGCAGAGGCTACGACCTTGAAGAGATCAACGACTGTCTGGAAGACATATTCCGCAACACAGAACAATAAACATATTTATCATATCATCAGGAATGAAATTCGCATTGCGCTCATCCACGATGTGGTGAAAGAATTAAGCATACCTGCCTGAAAGGATTTCCAGTACATAATGTAGTGTTATTTCTCCATACAACTCCATCATATTCTTCTATAATGTACTATGAAAGAATACTAAAAAGGTCATAATGAAAGATAGAAACCATCAATTTCATCTATTTTATTATGTCATTTCATAAAAAACAAGTACCTTTACAACCGAACAAATAACCAAATTATCCATTATGAAAAAGACCTACTTTAGTTTCTTTATGTCGCTTGTCCTGATGGCAACAGGAAGCGCAACGGCACAAAATGCCGCAAAGAATCAGGCCGCCCCACGGCAAACCGCCGAGGGCACTGTATTATGGGGCAATATCGTCAATAAGGATACCCCCACAAGCAATGGTATGTACAAGTTCAGTACAACATCCATCGACCCTGTAAGCATGGTAACAGGAAGTAAGTTCGTAGCTAATGCAGGAAGCGTATACCACGATGGACATTTCCGCTTTGTAAATGCGGACTACACTTATGCTTCACAGGGCTACATCTCCGGAAACCTGTTTGACTATACTGTCGGCGAGAATGACACCTGGGCATCATCGGGCAAGCATAAGTCCATGAATGTAAACATGCTGGGTCTTGAAACAGCATTCGACCGCAAGACAGGTAAGGTATACGGAGAGTTCTATAAGGACAAGAACCTTCAAGACTTGGAGTTCTGCGTCGTTGACTACACCACATCGGAAAGAACCGTTATCGGTCCTGCAACACACACTTATGTTGCTATCGGACTCACATCAGACCTTGTGATGTACGGTATCGCTACCGACGGCAAGCTCTACTCTATCAGCACTACCGACGGAACAGAGACGGAAATCGGAGCTACTGGTCTTACCCTGCAGAACAGCGAAGGAACATGCTATGCACAAAGCGGTGAGATTGACCAAAGAGACAACACCTTCTATTGGGCTGCTACTGACGCAGAAGGCAATTCTGCCCTGTACACCGTGGACCTGACAACAGGTGCAGCAACAAAATTAAATTCATTCCCTAACGGAGAAAAAATATAGGCCCTCACGATACCTTATCCTATCGCAGAGGACAACGCTCCAAGCTATGTAACCAACCTGAAGGCTACATTTGACAAGGACAACACCAACGGTAAGGTCAGCTTCAAGGCACCTGCTATCACATTTGCCGGCGAAATACTGGAAGGCGAAGTTACTTACCACGTATCTACAGGCTCTACTATCATAGCAGAAGGCACAGCAGCCCCTGGCGAGAAGGTAAACGTAGACGTGACTGGCGTTGAGAAGCAGACAAACACATATACCGTATGGACTTCAAACGAGACTGGCGACGGTCCTAAGAAGAACGTAGAGGTTTATGTCGGCATGGACACTCCAAGCTACAGCCTCTCAAACCTCAAGCTTGAAGCAAACGGAACAGGCGGACTTGTTCTCAGCTGGGATGCTCTTGAAGGAGCACATGGCGGATACATCGGCGATGTTACATACAACGTGCTTAGAAACGGTGAGGAGACAGTAGCGGAAGGACTCACAGAACCGGAATTCACAGACAATATCGGCACTCCGGAGCAAATGACATCATACTATTATTTGGTTAATGCCATCTGCGGCAGCAAGAAGGTTTCCGGCAAGTCTAACGCCGTCACATTGGGCGACCATGTAAATGTACCTTACAGCACGGAATTCGCTTCCGAGACAGACTTCAACATATTCTCTGTATATAATGTCAACGAAGACAAGTCTACATGGCAGTATTATAGCTATACTCCGAAATCAGCTCAGTATAGCGCAAGCTACAATAATGACGCTGACGACTGGCTCATCACTCCTCCTGTAAAGGTTCTTGACGGCAAGACATATAACGTGAAATTCAGCGTTAAGGAGAGCAACACCAAGTACACTAACAAGTTTGCTGTCGCATACGGCGAGGGTACTACGGTTGAAGCTATGACAACTCCTGCTTTTGCTGACGAGATAACCGTTACAAGCAAGGAAGAGGAAGAGTACACCTTCTCTGTAAAGGCTGAAAAAGACATGTTGCTTGGCATTGGATTCCATGTAGTAAGCGAGAAGTCTAACGGCTCGTTGTATATTACTAAGTTCAGCATTGAGAAAGACACTACATTAGGTATAAAGGGTATCAACAACGGTCTGAACAATAATACAGACATCTACAGCATCGACGGTCAGAAGGTTCGCATCAACGCTACCGACACAAATGGTCTGAAGCAAGGTGTTTATATTATGAACGGCAAGAAAGTTGTAATAAAGTAAATTATAACGACCATCTAATAAATAGGAGGAAACTGAAACACGTTTCCTCCTATTTTCATTTGTGTGTCGGGCATGACAATAACATAAAAGCCCACAGTGTCGGCTATAGACTACATCATTTCTCTTTTAAACCAAAGTTCAAATACACTATCAGCAAGGAATATACCATCTTTCTCAACGGTGATAATCTCTTTGTCAACCAAACTTTTCTTTATACGGTCTATGTTTGACTTGCTGCCGAGAGGATATATTTCAGAAACCGTTTGAGTTGTAAATCCTGAATGTATGTCTTTGCACAAAAGGCGAATGAAGTTGAGCTGATAGGTTGTAAGCCCCTCTGTCTGTTGTATAAAAAGACTGCTGTTTTGCTCCAACAGAGCATTCAAGCCTTCTTTGAAACTTTCATCGTTTACTTCTTTTTCTGTTTCAGCCATAACGTTCCATGCAAGTTGCTGCACATAAGATGAGTAATTCTTTACCACTTGGCATATTCTGCCTGCATATTCTTCTGTTATCTTCTTGCCGTACTTCTCGAATCGAGAACAGATAAATGGAACCCAATATTCCGTAGGAATACACTTGAGATGCAGCATCTCGCCAAACTGATAGAAAGGCATACGACGACTTTGGAAAAATTTTTCCATCAGGTGCTTCTTGCTGCCAAAGAAGCAATAAGATACATTTTGATGGTGCTGCCAAACACCGCGTAGACGTTTTTGTATAGTCAGCGAGTCTGTGAACTCACCTATCTGCTGAAACTCATCAATGCATACTACCAGACGAACGCCCTGTTCCTTAGCAATACGTTCAGGAAGATTCAATATTTCCTCTGGAGAATAATCCTTGGGCGTTATTCCTAATGATATAGAAAACTCTGAATTGGGTTCAGGGCTAAATGAAAGCTTTGGTGAAACTCTAACCAAGAAACGCTTGATATTCTCCATGACTTGTTCCAAATGGTTGCCAGTGGACTTCATGATTGTTTCGGCAAATCGATTATAGAAATCATATTCACTTCGGCAATCATAAATGTCCATATAGACTATTTTTATCATAGGATTGTCAACCTCTGAAATTACCTTTTTAATAAGTGAGGTCTTGCCCATGCGTCTTGGAGATATAAGAATAACATTAATGCCATTTTCAAAGTCAAGCTTGATACGCTTGGTTTCTTCAATTCGGTCTGTAAAGTTATTACCACCGACCGACATGCCATATACAAAAGCTTTCTCCATAATCTTTACTCCTTATTTAATTATATTACAAAGGTAATGAAAAAAAAGTAGTTCACAAAGTTGTGGTCCACAACTTTGTGAACTTAGTTGAAAAATCTAATAAGATGCGCCGTATGCGAGACCTGTACGTACGATGCAATGAGAGGTGTTAGGCGAACAATCCCCTACATCTACTCTATTCCTACGTGATATACTATAAAATAGATACGTAGGAAATTTATTTTCGGTTCTTCGTCAATTTAGGTGGTAAAAACAATGCTTAAAAGTATGCTAAATACTTCTCTATCAGCTTATTAGTAAGTAATATTAGAAGTTACAAATATATGTTATTATTTAGTATCCTCCTTGTAAACTCGTCAACTTGTAATCGAGTAGGAGGAAAACGAAGTAGTTTTCTTCCTACTTTCGTTTTCCGACCT
>OOCQ01000397.1_pt1 | contig 37688 bp, 23 predicted proteins | sample 1671121 | NCBI WGS metagenome assembly OOCQ01 (sample SAMN06348124, study PRJEB24527) | human gut metagenome | biome: human gut; feature: ankylosing spondylitis patient; material: feces | host: Homo sapiens | place: China | collected 2015-10 | reverse complement strand
CACACCCTGATGTTGAATTTTTATGCAAAGATAATAAAAAAAAGTAATATACAATGAAGAATTTTTTATTTGGTACATTTTTTGTAGTGGTAATCTGTGGATATACCGTTTGGGGACAGTCTTGTTATGAGAAAAAGGCTGTTGAAAACTATTTGATGCTAGCAAATGTTGAGGCGTTGGCAGATGGCGATGCAGGTGCTAGCAAATACTCAATCTGTTACCATGAATCTAAGGTAAAGGTTGGGTATACATATTATGATTGTGATGGATGTAAAAAAGAATATGATGAGAAGGGAATCGGTTCATATACAAAATGTTTTCATTAGTGTCCAATAAAAAATGGACACGTTATTTAATTAAATAGTTCCTTAAAGAGGGGACAATCGAGTTCTTTGACATCGTTGAAAATAGTCTTATTAAATAGAACTTTTAGGTGGGTTTTGTTCGTCAATAAAATACGTTGAATCTGTAAAACTTCATATGTTGAGCGTTTCAATTGCATATTATGATGAACAATCCCCACGAGACTATAAGTGGTAATGGCGAATGTAAAGTCTTCGAAAATCTTGTAATCATGAGTCTGGTTGGTATAAGCAAGAATTGCCTTTACGATAGTATTACGTCCAAGCCCCAGATGATATTGCTTATCCTGATGAACTTCCAATGCAACTGTCAAGTCACGTAAGCTCTCACCATTGTTGGTCGAGCATCATTGTAAGAAGCTGGTTCTAGCAAATGAAGTGCTTCACATAGTTGCTGCCGTCATACTTTCGTATGTTGTTGTCGAACTGAGTTCTATTCAGTAATGCGGTAAGTTAAACGAATATGTATTTGTCTTAAAATATAGTAGCCAATTATTTTTGGCTGAAAAATTGTAAAATCAAGTTCGTTTCATAGCAAAATACAGCTTAAAAGACTATAATTCAATTGCTTTAAAGATCGAATTGCCCTTTTTATTGGATGCTAATAAAATATTTTTATAAATGAATAAAAATTTTTTCTGTTCCAGAAAGGTGTATATGTGCACCTTTTTGCTATCTTTATTCGCATTTTGTGGGTGTCTCCAACAGAGTGTAGGTATAAAAGAATTTCCTGTAGAGAGAACTCTTCAGGGAAGTATTGTGCATGATTTGGATAGTCTCTATTCGGCTTATTCGATATCTTTAAGCTCGGATTATTATGTTTTTACACAACGTGATTCATTTTTCTTTGCGGTTTATAATACTAGCTTTCAAAAAGTATGTGAAACTGCAAGGAAAGGACATGGCTCTAAAGAATGGATGGCGCCTTATGTTACAGGTCAACAGGGTGTTTATGGAGGGGAGAAATATTTCTATGTATTGGAACGTCCTACTCATAAATTATTTATGCTTTCTTTTAGAAAAGATGAGCAACCTGTTTTGGTTGAAGATTTTAAAAAGATAGGAGAAAGGGATTTTAGATATGTATTTCAGACTTCTCCTACAGCTTTTATAGGTTCTTTTGATAATGAAACTTGTGATTTTTTCGTTTATGATAAACAGAAAAGGTCTCTAAAAACGAAGGGGCAGCCGGAATTGGGTATTTCTTCTTTTAAAGAGTTGGGGCATCTCTTGGCGCAAAACATAGCATCATATAATAATAAGACACAAAAGATAGCTATTGCTTATTTTTCGTTCCCTCTTCTGTTAATTAGGGATTTGAAAGGAAATGTTGTAAAAGAAGTTAGATTTGACGATTGGCCTAAATATACAAGTGATAATATTTATGATGCATCGGATTATGCTATAGGAATAACAAGTGATGCAGAGAATATATATGTACTTTATGATGGGGCAAAGCGGAAAAAACAAATGAGCATATTGGTTTTTGATTGGAATGGCAATCCTAAACAGCGTCTGAATATTAATCGCTCTGTTGCATTTGCTGTTAATAAACAGCAAAACTTTATAATAGCGATAAATGAAGACACCCAAAAAGGGGTTTGTACTAAATATAGTTTCGTTCAAGAATAGGTGCTAAAGTGATTTTTGTTCAAGGCAACTTCATATTTGGACTATACTTTAACATGTAGTGAAATATCAGTAGGGTATGTCAAGTGATTTGTGTCATGCAGTATAACTCTCTATTAGTAAGAGAACAACTGGGGGACAATCTTGATTGTCTCTTTCTTGGCAAACTCAAGTCGGTCTCGATGTCCGATCTGAGTTTTTGGGTTTGGCTGGCATGTGTGTTGTCTAATGGGTGCAAGTCACTAACTAGCCTTAGTAGTGGAAATCGTATAGCCAGAGAGGCAAGGGGGGTCCGTGGCGATACGGAATCAGAAAGAAGTCAGCGGCAAACATCTGCCCCAATGGACAGAAACTTGATATAAAGTTTCCAAAAGAGTCATAGTCCAATAACTACTTGGAACTCATATCGTAAATAAAGTGGGGATAAGATGGAACTTAACCAGCGAAGTCTTACGGACATGTCGATTTGTCACTCTTGCGAAAGTCATGGTATAAAGCTTGCGTTAAGCCATCTTGCGGAGTCACCTGTGGAAGACCGGCCATGAGTTTTAGAACAATCTCATCGAATAGAGCCAAGTATTCTGCATGCTCTTCTAAGATAGCTTTGCGACCACCACCTGCAATACGAACTGTTCCGGCGTTTTTAAGCTGAGTATTACCAATGAACGGAAAATAGTAATATTGTTCAAAACGAATTATGTGGAGAATTTTTAATCTTTCATAAATGATTTAGAATAATGATTTGTACAAAATGTGTTTTTTGTTTAATATGTTGATATATAATAAATTATATTGTATATGTGTGATGTGTTGCGTAAAGTTGTGTACTATATGTACTCGAAATATTAGGAAGTTATGCAATTTTTCTTTAATTTTGCGAACGAATAATAATAGATAAAAGTATTATCTAGGAAACGATAAGTATTAATTTAAGACAAAACTTTTAAATTATGAAAAAGAAAGTTCTAGGTGCATTCTGTCTTGCGATAGCTTGTGCAGGTGTAATGGCTTATTCAAGCCAAATTTTAGAAGGCAAATCTTCTAGAGGTGTGATGTTGCAAGGAGATGTAGAGGCTTTGTCTTCTTGTGAAATAAATAGAGGTGGTAGTGTGAAGCTTTTATGTGTTGGGGAACAAGGTTCATGTTCTACTTCATATATGGGTTATACTCTAACATGTAGTGGAACAAAATCAACAAAACACTAACGATGAATTCTCTGTAAGCAAATCAACAGTCCATAAGCTATAAACTTTGGACTGTTGGTATCATTTAATTCTATTCAATATTATGATGAAAGATAAATTATACATTTTCTTTTTGGGGCTATCTTTTTTTCTGTGTGCTTGTAATGGTACACCTACTGTGGTGAATATGCTGGATGAATCCGTACTCTCTGAAGCAAAACATCTCAAGTTAGACACGATAGACTTGAAGGGCATAGATATTCCTCTTGCCTACCAATTTTATGTCTATAAAGATAGTATATTGATTGTCCAGAATCGATCTCGTGATGGTCAAAGTCTAATAGAACTTTATGATTTAGGATCTAAGAAATTAATAAATAAATTACTTAGATTTGGACGAGGACACAATGAAGTGCTCAAGTGTACTTCATTTGTAGCGGATGGCAAACTTATTGTTTATGACTTTCAGTTGAATAACTTATTCAATATAAATATAGATTCGGTATTGTCAAATAAGCAATATATACCAAAAGCCGAAAATGTTTCAGGTGGTATAGCAAGTCCAACATATTTGGATAATCAACCAATTATGGATAATCTGTGTGTGTTTGATGATGACAATTTGAATATTCATCAAAAGGGCAGGAGACTTATATTCTGTAAAGACAACAAGGTCAACCAAGGGCAAAATTATAAATTCAATACCCTCAATGTCAATAGTGGAAGTTTGGTTATTGCTAGTCCTGACCATAAGAAAGTGATGTATGCATCCGGACATTTTCCTGTAATGGAACTGTACGATAACAATCTTGAACTCCTAAAAGCAATTTCTGGTCCAAATGAGTTTGCTGTTAAATATTATATTGATGATGATAATAATGAACTCATTTTTGATGGTTCTATACCTTATACTTATGGAAATTATTATTGTACATCTCAGGAAGTAGGTCTTCTATATTATGGTACATTGGTAGATGTCGCAAAAGATGAATTAGTCAACCACAATGGGTGGCTTTTAGTTTTTGATTGGATGGGTAATCTTAAAAAAAACTATGTGTTAGGAGTACATGTACGAACAATTTCCAATAGTACAAAATGGGCTAACACCTACTATTGTTGTATCTTAGGGAAAAATAAAGAATTATATTTATGTAAGGCTCATGAATAAGAAATATTTAGTATTTATAATAATATGCATGTTCTTAAGTTCATGCCAAAATTGCAAAAAAACATCTCTAGTACCAGAAGAGTTTATTCAGGTACTAAGAGATAATAGTATCTATATGGATGTGCAAACTTCACAGATAGATACTATACGGAAAATGCATCTATTTAATAATTCTTATATTGAAACATCCATTTATTATTTTGTGGATGGTAGTTGTTCCGAATGTATTTCTAAATTATTAAAGGTTATGGATTTAAAAAACAAATATGAATATAAAAGTAAAATCAATGTTGTCGTAGAAAATCAATACCATTCTTCTGTAGAGCAATATATAGAAGATATCTTGCATGATAACAATTATAATGTTATCTTTGTTGATGATGGTAAAATTGGTAGAAATGACTTAAATGGCTGTACTCTTGTCGTAAGAAAAGGAAAAATTCTTAGTCAAACTTTTTTTGTTGATACGAAGGAAGATCTGTAAATATGACATTCATCCAAGTTGTTAAGATGATCCGATGAAATGAAAATACTATGGATATGGTAATGACTTGGACACCCAAAGTCTGTTTGGAAGATTATCTGTTGAACTTTGAAACTGGTAGTCTGTAAATGGTCTTCTATCGTTGAAAAATCAAATTTCAAAATATCTGTTTGTGAATTGAGATAAGATTCATGAATGATGTAAGTTGACTTTTAAAAGTTTTGATATGAAACATCGAACATCTTATAATATCTGTATAATAATCTCTCTTCTACTTGGATTTATGTCGTTAGGAGCCTGCTCTACTCCTACGGCATACGACCAGGTAGTAGAATCTTATGCCCATGATTCTTTGAAGAGAGAGGCGGCTGTATATTTGGCTACATATTCAAAGTTCCATTATGGTGTGGCTCGTAACATAGTGGATGCTAGTGGGCAATTTTCCAATCTTTCTCCTATGATGTTTGCCTCAGATTCTGTCTATCGAGCCTACATGGATAGCCTTCATTATTATCTAAAGAAAGGTAAACCGGTATTGGATGAGGATACGATAACTGAAGCATATCTTAAGAAAAATATAGATTTAGCTTTTGACTCCTGGCGCAAACCATGGGCTAAAGGTGTTTCCTTTGCAGACTTTTGCCGATATATCCTTCCTTATAGGAATGGAGATGAGGAATTGACGGAGTGGCGAGATTATCTTAAACAGAAGTATGAACATCTGATAACAGATTCCATGATGGAAAATGCCAATACAAAGGATTTGGCTGAGTTTATGATGCGCCAGATTCGTAAGCATGTGAAGTATAGCACTCGATTTAATAGTATTACAAAAGGCTTTTTAACTCCCAAGGAGGCAGAGAAGATTGGCTATTTGGAATGTCAGGCTTGTGCGAACTATGCCACGATGGTGATGCGAGCTTGTGGAATTCCATGTGAGTTGATAGAGATACATTGGCGTTTTACGGAAGTGCCTCATTCTTCTGTCATGTTCCCAAAGACAGCCAGCAATCCAAAGCCCTTCAGGTTGACTATAGGAGATGAGCTGACTTATATGGGAGAAGCCAAGGATACGATGGCATCCTATCGTACATGGGCATATCAATATGAGGTCAATAAGGACTTGTTGAGGTTGGTCGAAGACGAAAACGTGCCCAAAAGCTACCTGAAGCCATTGTGTAGAACAGATGTCACCTCTTTAATGAGCACTACTTATTCTATTCGCCTGGCTGTTCCTGACAGTTTGAAGGATAAGCCGGAATTGTTTCTATGCAGATTTCATGAATGGAAGTGGTATCCGATAAGAGAAGGTTTTGTGGATGGGGATTCTGTGGAATTTAAGCATGCTACAATTCGTCAGCTTTATAGGCTAGGGTATGCTGTAGATGGAGAAGTAAAGACCTTTGGGTGTCTTTTTACGCTATTGGGAAATGGAAAAATCCAAAAATATGATCAAACAGGAGAAAATGTACACTTCAAGATAGCTTATAGCTGTGATTCAACGGAGACACTTTTGACTCGCAATATAACGACGACCTTTTGTTGGGACAAGGCGAACAAGTGGAAAGCTGTAGTAAGACAAGCTCCTTTATGGGGATTCAACAAGATTACTGGAGAGTATAAACTTTTCGAGGAAAGTATGCGTGGACCATTCATTCCTGTATTCCATCTGTATGAAGTGGATTTACCCATGTGGACCGCATTCTATAGCAAGGAATTGCCACGGCCTGTTGGTTTTATTTGTAGAGACCCTAATACTGGTGAGGGGTATATGATGCAATTCTAAAAATAAAATGAGTAGAACAAGAGAAGTTATAGGTTGTATATTTATGATATGCGTTGTCGTTCTGACAATTCAGACCTACGATTATGGATGGTCTGAATTGTTAGTAGGACTTATTGTGCTCCTAATTGGAGTGAGTGCTTGTTTGGGAATATGCTCTTGCATAAAAGAAAAAATGAGCTGGAGCATGATTGATGCCTTGATGCTCGTTTGGTGGATATATGTGTTGTTGCAAGTATATTTTCAACCTGGGACTCCATGTTGCAGGGAAGTGGTGACCTATACTTCATTATACCTATTATATATAGTGCTTCGTTTCACTGATGTACGTTTTGGTATTAGGAAAGACTATATGTGGTGGATATTGCAGGGAACTGTTGTTTACGAGTTGTTGCTTGGTGCATGGCAGGTCTATGCAGGGACGAGTCGTCATCCTTTCTTTCCTGTTACAGGAAGCTTTTTCAATCCTGGTCCTTATTCTGCAGTAGTAACGATGGGAATGATGATGGCGATTTATCTGTTGTTGCATCATAAGTGTAACAGAATGGCCTTATGGGTGAATGGTTTGATATTGATAGGGGGAAGTTTGATGCTTGCCTTGACACGTAGTCGTAGTGCCATGGTTGTGGTATCGGTGATGCTGCTGTGGCAATATAGGAAAGAAGTACGTAGATATAAACTATTCTTCTCTTGCTTATTGGCTGTAGGAGCTTTGGTTTTGCTTTATATCAAGTTTGAATCTGCCATGGGGCGTATTATCCTTTGGTGGCAGTCGGTGTGCATTTGGCTGGAGCATCCTGTGCTAGGAAATGGCATTGGTACTTTCAATGGGGAATATGGCATGCAGTTGGAAACTTTTTTCTCTTCTTCAGGGCATGTCCGTTCTCTTGCACAATATGCGGATGCTACGGAGTTTGCTTTTTGCGACTTTTTGCAGCTATTGGCGGAGCAAGGAATGATAGGAGGAATCTTATGCTTGTTTATCATCTGTTTATCTTTAAAGAAACTTTATCGGGAGGAGCGAGTATTGTTCTTTGCTTTTGTTGCCTTACTGGGTTTTAGCTTGTTTTCATATCCTTTTCAACTCTTACCCTATCAGATGTTGGCTATGGTGTTGATAGCTAGAGCTGCAAGATATATGGGTGGTATAGAAATGCCTGTTTGGTTGAGACCATTGTGTTTTATTGTAGCGGGAGTGTTGGCTTTTTGTTGTTATGGTGTCGCTAAGGAGCGAGTGGAAGCTCTTCAAGAATATAAGCAATGTGCGGGATTAGTGCATGAATCGTTAATCAAAGACTATTATCTGCTGTATCCTTTGTGTCGGGATAATAAGCAGTTCTTGTTTGACTTTGCCAAGATTTTGCAAGTAAATCAACGTTATCTTGACAGTAATGCAATGCTTCGAGATGGCATCTTGGTAAGCAACGACCCGATGTTTTGGGTACTGATGGGAAACAACTATCGCATGATGAGGCAATATACCGATGCTGAGTTTTGCTATGACACAGCGTTTCGCCGAATGCCCAATCGTATTTACCCATTGTACAGGAAAATGCTTTTATTTCAGGAAATGAACAATAAAAAAATGATGGTGTCCGTTGCTCAATATATAACGGAATTTCAAGAGAAAGTTTCTTCTCCTGCTGTGGATGAAATGAAGAGCAAGGCTAGAGATTTGTTAAATCAAGAAATCAGGTCAAATAAAAATAAGTTAAAACGAAAATAGATTTATGAAGAAATATATTGTTTTCCTGCTGCTGGCTTCTTCCGTATGGATAGGGCATGCCCAGCAATCCGTCTCGTTGGACGATGTTATTCGCATCGCTCAGCAGAAATCGTATGATGCCCAGTTGGCTAGGTTCAGCTTTATGTCCAGCTACTGGGCTTATAAGTCGTTTCGTGCCGAATTGTTGCCATCCATGAGCCTGACGGGTGGCCTGATGAATTTCAACCATAGTAAGGTGGAGGCGAGAAATGCTGATGACGGAAAGATTAACTATGTGGATAATAACTCGCTGGCAAACTCTTTGTCGTTATCACTGAATCAGCAGATTGTTTCCCTTGGCGGTACCTTGTCTTTGCAGTCTTATCTGTATCGGCTCGACCAGTTCGACTATAAGATGACAACTTACAATACCTTGCCTCTCAAACTTTCTTACTCTCAACCGTTTAGAAGCTTCAATGAATTGAAATGGAGGAAGAAGACGGAACCGAAGGAATATGAAAAGGCTAAGAAGGTGTATCTGGAATCTATCGAGGATGTTGCCTTCCATGCAGCTTCACTCTATTTCCAGGCCATTTCTGACCAGTCTGACTATGCTCAGAGCATAAGTAAGTATAAAGATTTGGTGGAACTTTATGAGATTTCCAAGAAAAGGCTTGATTTGGGAACGATAACCAAGGGCGACTTGCTTCAGCTGGAACTGTCGATGCTCAATACCAAGGTGGAGGTGAACAACTCCAAGATTAAGATGGAGGACAGTTTGTTTGACCTGTTTTCTTATCTTCGTGTAACTGATTATGAAGGTGTGGCGCTTACTCCTCCAGAGAATGTGATGGATATGGTGCTCAATGTTGATGATGTGCTGAGGCAGGCCATGCAAAATTCTTCGCATGTCATAGAGCAAAATCTGAATATGCTTTCTGCCGAGGAGAATCTTGCCAAAACTAAGGCGGCAAAGGGCATACAGGTGCAGCTGAATGCCGAGGTGGGATTCAATCGTACCGCCGATGGCTTTGCTGCGGCTTATCGAGGATTGCAAGATAATGAGATTGTAGGCGTTACCGTTACACTGCCCATCTTTGATTGGGGAGTGCAAAAGGGAAAAGTGATGGTTGCAAAGTCGAATCTTGAACTGGCTAAGACCCGAAAGGAGCAGGCTACGAATGACTATATACAGAAAATCAAGCGAGAGGTGCTGCAGTTTAGCTTTCAGGGAGAACAATGCCGTACTTCGATTCGTGCGAGAGAAATATCAAGAGAACGATATGATATTACCAAGAAACGATTTGAAATGGGAAATGTTTCTGTGACGGAACTCAACACTGCCCTGCAAGAATTGGAAACGGCGAAGTCGCAATATCTCAGCCAATTGAAGTCGTATTGGAGCTATTATTATGCCTTGCGTAGATATACGCTTTACGACTGGATACAGCATCGCCCGTTGAGTGCAGACTTTGAAGCGATAGTAAAATAGTAAATTTACAAGTAGATAAAAAACAATTTAATAATGATGAAATATAAGATTACATATTTCTTATTGCCTATCTTAATTGTGGGAATGTTGGGCTCATGCCGTCAAAAAAATCAGACGGAAGAACAGGATATGGTGAACGCTGATACAATATCGACGGAAATATATGTTGATACACTCGTGTTGCGTCCGCAAACCTTTCATCGTCAGTTGGTTTGTAATGGCAAGTTGCGAGCCATCGCCAAGTGTGAATTGTCGTTCTCGGAGGGAGGCATCGTCAGTGGCATCTATGTCAGGAATGGTGGTCGGGTATCGAAGGGACAACTCATCGCCAGGACCGACAACAGTGAGGCTCTGCTCAATGTAGAGAAAGCCCAGAAAGACTTGGAGAGGGCGAAGGTGGATTTGGCGGATAAGCTGATAGGACTGGGGTATGACGGCATTTCTGCAAAAGTTCCTGAAGGGGTGATGCATCGTGCCAAGGTGTCATCGGGTTATTTTGCAGCTCAGTATCAGTTGCAGTCTGCCAGGCACGCCTTGACCAAGTGTACGTTGGTAGCTCCTTTCGGAGGACGAATCGCCGACTTGGAGAATAAACGTAACCAACGTCTTGACAAACTCTGCACGCTCATCAACGACAGTCAGTTGGATGTGGAGTTTGATGTGCTGGAGGCTGAAATCAAGAATATCCATGTAGGGCAGGCGGTATTGGTGAGTCCTTTTGTGGATGAAGGAAAACAATACAAGGGCACGGTGGTCAATGTCAACCCGATGGTCAGCGACAAGGGCCTAATCAGGATTACAGCTCGCATCAGTAACTCTGTGGGAAAACTGATGGATGGTATGAATGTCAAGATTATAGTAGAGAATGATGTGCCTGGCTCATTCGTCGTACCTAAGGACGCAGTCGTTGAGCGAGACGGTTATCATGTGGTGTTCGTTTATCAGAATGGTGAGGCTGTGTGGACCTACGTGGATGTGGCGCATGCCAACATCGGCTATTATGCCATTACGGGGTGTCTGCGCAAGGATACCGAATTGCATAGTGGTGATGTGGTCATCACTTCTGGTAATCTTAACCTGGCTGATGGTACGAAGGTGAAAACTAAGAAAGTAGAGAAATGATAAGGTATTTGATTCACAGACCGATAGCCGTTACAATGATATTGATAGCGGTAGTAGTGGTAGGCATTGTAGGCATCAGAAATATTCCTGTATCTCTGATGCCCGACATTGATATTCCCCAAATTTCTGTGCAAGCCAATGTGCCTGGTTATTCAGTGCAGGAGATGGAGAGTAAGGTGATTGCTCCGTTGAGAGGTCAGTTGGCTCGTGTGCCAGGGGTGAAGAGCGTCAGTTCGGATGCCAGAATGGATGTGGGCAGTATCTTACTGAAGTTTGAGGCGGGTGCCAATATCGGGCAGATGTTTATCGAGGTAAATGAGAAGGTGGATATGGCGATGGGTGGAATGCCCAAGGAGGTGGCTCGACCTAAGGTTATCAAGGCGAGTGCCACGGATATTCCGGCTTTCTACCTTGACATTTCTTTCAAGGATGAGAAAACGGGAGAACCGGCTTCTGCACGGTTTGCACAGTTGAGCGATTTTGCGAAGAATGTGGTTAGCCGTCGATTGGAGCAGCTTCCTGCTGCAGCCATGGTGGATGTGAGTGGCATTGTTTCTTCTGAGATTCTGTGTGTGCCTGATGATGATAAGCTGAGGGCTTCTGGCATTACAATGGAAGAGTTGCAGAACGCTATGAGGAATAATGATATCCAGCTGTCAGCCCTTACTGTGCAGGATGGAATCTATCGCTATAACGTACATTTTGACAGTCAGGTTCTTACTGTTGATGATGTGCGCAACATCTATATCAACCATCAGGGGCGGTTGTTTCAGCTAAAGGATCTCTGCGATATCAAAGAACTGTCTTCCTATCGCAGGAACATCAATCGGCATGATGGAAGAAACTGCGTTACCCTGGCTGTAGTCAAGCAGAATGATGCGCAGATGGCCGATTTGCAGAAGGCGGTGGATGAGGTTCTTGATGATATGAGAAAGAATTACCCCACTATGCAGTTTGATGTGACAAGAGACCAGACGGAATTGTTGGCTTATTCTATCCATAATTTGGAGTGGAATCTGCTGGCTGCGGCCTTTTTCACTTTGTTGGTCTTGCTTTTCTTTATGCGAAAGTGGCGTTTGGCTTTGTTGGTGGTCTTGTCTATACCTATATCTCTTATTATCACTTTGCTCTGTTTCAAATTGATAGGCATTTCCCTGAACATCATCTCTCTTTCGGGTTTGATTCTTGGAGTGGGTATGATTGTAGATAATTCCATCATCGTGATCGACAATATCCTGCAGAAGTTGTCTAAGGGGAAGGGAGTGGTTGATGCCGTGTGTCAGGGCACCGCCGAGGTGTTAACACCGATGCTGAGTTCGGTATTAACCACTTGCAGCGTATTCCTGCCCCTGATATTCATAGGTGGTATGGCTAGTGCTTTGTTCTTCGACCAAAGTATGGGCATTGCGATAGCCCTCTTTTCATCCTTACTGGTGGCCATGGTGGTGTTGCCGGTATATTTCCGCCTGCTTTATCGCAAGCAACATGCTTTAGCTGTTGAGGTGGGTGGTATGAGTGGTAATTTGGAAACTCAGCCTCATCACCGCCTGATAATGGGGTGGTATGAGTGGGTACAGTCTTGGATGTATCGACATTTACGAGGGTGCCTGATATTTTTCCTTTTGACTATACCTGGGGTGGTAGGCTTGTATTGGGTTTCCGAGAAGAGGATGATGCCTGCGGTAAATTATGCGGATGGAATCATGTATGTAGATTGGAATGCTGGTGTCTCTGTGACAGAAAACGATCACCGTATCATGAAGGTCTTGGATAGGGTAAAGGGGTGCTTGGAGACAAGTACAACGATGGCGGGAACGCAGGATTTCCTGCTGTTTCATACCCGTGACATCACTTCCTCTGAGGCTCTGGTGTATTTCAAATGCAAGTCTGCTTCTGAGTTCCAGGATGTTCAACGACAAATGAAGACAGCCATAAAGGATAGGTATCCTGATGCTTCAGTCTCATTCTCTCCTTCCGGAAACCTTTTCGACTTGATGTTCTCTTCTGGCGAGCCTGAGCTATGTCTTAATTTGCAGGATCATACCGGACACCGACCTACAGTGGAGCAGGCAAAGGCTTTTACTGATACTTTGCGCACTCATTTCCCGGAACTTTCAATTCCGTCTGTGGTAACAGAAGAGAATTTGCAGCTGGTGGCGAATGTGGAGCAGATGACGATGTATGGTATCAGTTACAGTCAACTCTGTGACCGATTGAGCCAACTGGCTGGCACCAACGAGGTGCTGAGTATTAACCATGGGGCTGGCAATGTGCCAGTTATCATGGGTAACTTCAATGCCAACCGTGAGCAAATATTGTCTGCTTCCATCAGGAATAACGAGGGAGTAGATGTGCCGCTCAATCTGTTGTTGAAGGAACGCATGGTGCTCGACTACAAGCATCTCTACGGTTCCGAGGGTGGCGAGTATGAGCCGATAGCCCTCAATATCTCAAGCAGGGAGGTAAGAAAGGTGCTCAACTTTGTTTCTGATTACGAGAAGCTTCACAATGATGTCAGGATATTGAGCACTGGCGATTATTTCTCCAGTCGTGAAATGGTGGTAGGATTGATATGGGTGCTTGCTGTATCACTCCTGTTGCTGTTTTTCATTTTGGCTGCCCAGTTTGAGAGCATGGTGCAACCCGCCATCATCTTGTCAGAAATAGCTGTGGATGTCTTCTTCGTGCTGCTTATCCTGTGGCTTCTGGGAGTGAGCATCGACATGATGTCGATGATTGGTATCATCGTGATGGCAGGTATCGTTATCAATGATTCTATCCTGAAGATAGACACTATTAATGTGCATCGCCGCCAGGGAATGGAACTGATGCGGGCTATAGAGTTGGCAGGGCATGAGCGTCTGATGCCTATCATCATGACCTCGCTCACCACAATCTTCTCTTTGTTGCCTTTCATGTCGAGGGGGTCGATAGGTGCTGATATACAGTTTCCTCTTTCCTTGACGATATTGATAGGTATGGTAGTGGGTACGCTGGTTAGCATCTTCTATGTACCTCTTGTGTATTATGTGATTTATCGGAAGAAAAAAGGTTAGGCTGAATGAAAACATCTTCGTTTACTGTAATATTGACCTTTGTGGTCTTGATGGTGATAGGTGTGGCAGTGGTGCCTCTCCTTGATGTGGGTGTTGAGCCTACACCACGGCAGGGCAAGACCATAACCATCACCTATGGCTGGCCCAATGTGTCGGCTAAGGTGATAGAGCAAAATCTCACTTCGCCCATAGAGGGCATGGTGTCTTCGCTGAAAGGCGTGGAAAGTGTGGCTTCCAATTCTTATTTCGGTCGTAATGAGATATTTGTCAATCTCAAGGAACAGGCTGATGTTTCGGCAGTGCGATTTGAAATCTCTTCTCTCTTGAGGCAGTCGTATGGTCGGTTGCCTAAGGGGGTATCTTATCCTTCGGTGTCGGGGGGTGAGGTAGTTAATGCCCGTTCCTCTCATCGTGAGGATGTCTTGCTGCTTACTTATCAGGTGAATGCAGATATGCAGCCTGAGCTTATCAAGGATTATCTGCTGCGCAATGTTGAGAAAAAAGTGTTGGCATTGGAGGGAGTTTCCAAGGTAGAAGTGATAGGAACGATGGACAAGTATATGGAAGTATGCTATAATCCGGAGCATCTCTCTGCCTGTGGATTGACGGCCAATGACATCGCCGACGGCATCAGAAACTTCATGGGGCGGGATGCCATAGTCGGTACGGTGAACCATTCAACTTCCGATGGCAACGAAGAGCGGATATCCGTGCATTTAACAACGGATTCCTTCTCTAAGCCATTGGAACAGATTCCGTTGAAGAAAGTGAATGGCAAAATGGTATATCTCAACGATTTGGCGTTTGTGAGGGAACGGCAGGTGGAGCCGGAAAATTATTATCGTGTTAACGGACTAAACACGGTTTATCTGAATGTATATGTTCCTGCAGACAGCAAGCTGGTGCGAATGTCGGACAAGGTACAGGAGACGATGGAACATGTGAAGGAGGAAATTCAGCGAAAGATATATTTCCACTTGTCGTATGACAGTGCCCAGCAGCAACGGGAAGAGATGTCGAAGTTGGTGGGGAGAACATTGTTGACTCTGCTTATCTTGCTGGTCTTCGTATGGCTCACCAATCGTAATCTTAGGTATCTGTTTATTGTAGCTTCTACATTGGTGGTCAATCTCCTGTTGGCTTGCATTGCCTTTTGGGTGTTGCACATCAAGTTGCATGCCTATTCTTTGGCTGGCATCACCGTTTCGATGGGCTTGATTATAGACTCTACTATCGTGATGACCGACCATTATGGCTATTATCATAATCGGAAGGCATTTCTCGCTATCCTGGCGGCTATGCTTACCACGATAGGTTCCATGATAATTGTGTTTTTTTTGCCAAAGGAACTTCTGCAAGATTTATACGATTTTGCCTGGGTAGTCATTGTCAATTTGGTAGCATCTCTTTTGGTGGCGTTGTTCTTCGTGCCTGCAGTTATAGATAAGTTGGGTTATAGCAGTTTTCATCAGCGTTTGCGTCATGGCAGATGGGTGGTAAGGTGGAATCGGTTCTATTGTGCGTACATAGCTCTTACTTCTAAACGCAGATGGATAGTCTATATGTTACTGGCGTTGCTATACTATGCACCCTTTCATTTTAGCCTGTTCAATAAGGTGATAGAGGGGAGTGCCCGACCTAGGGACCGGCAAGAAGAGAAGGTGCTACATGTATTGGCAGAGATGCCTGTTGGTGGTACGGCGGCGCAACTGAACCAGAAGATGATGATAGTGGAAGAACTCCTGAAAAAACATAAGGACATAAGAGAGTTTGTTACCCGCATAGATGGTCGTCGGGGAAGCATAGATATAAAGTTTCGGAAAGATGCAGAAAAAGGTATCTTTCCCTATCGTTTGGAGAATAAGGTGATAGGCCAGGTGATAACCATCGGTGGTGCTGATTGGGCTACTTATGGAGTGAGCGAACGTGGATTTAGTAATTCTCTGAACCTGCAGCATCGTTCGGAAACCATCGCTCTTTCGGGGTATAATTATGACCAGCTCTATCGATTAGCTGAAGATTTGGAGGCTTATCTTGGCAAGAATCATCGAGTGCGGGATCTTATTATACAGACTCCTGGCTATGAGAATCAGGAGGATGAGTTTTATATGAAGTATAATAGGGAGAATCTTGCTCTCTATGATGTGTCGCCCAATGCTGTGCATCCTGTGATAGAGGACAAACTGTCTCCTGTTTATGTGGGATATTATAAGGATAGTAAGATGGGCACGGGTGTTTATCTGACTCCTACAACCTCCAATACCTTCGACTTGTGGCATTTGGAAAATGAGCAAGTGAATGTGGGTGAATCTGAAGTGGTACTGCCAGAGGTGATGAGCGTGAAAAGGCGTGAGGCAAAGAATGTCATCCCCAAGAAAAATCAGGGGTACGTATTGAATGTAGCCTTCAATGTGTTGGGTTCTTACTGTTATATAGAAGAGTATCTTAAAGATGTGATGGAACATTTCAATAAGACTCTGCCTGTGGGGTATCGCTGCGAGAATAGATACTGGCAGAATCCTGTGGAAGAGACCTCCAACTATTGGCTTCTCTTGCTGGTGGCAGTAGTGGTGTTTTTTATCTGTTCCATCCAGTTTGAATCCCTTCGCCTGGCTTGGGGCATCCTGTCGGTAGTGCCTTTTGCTGTGATAGGTGCGTTCTTAACTTTTTGGTTAACAGGTGTAGAACTGGGTAGTGGAGGTTTTGCCTCCTTTGTGTTGCTGATAGGAATCGTGGTCAATTCCGGCATCTACATACTTAGTCAGTATCGTAATATCTGTATGGTTTCACGCCGTGGGCCGATAGCAAATTATATCAGTGCCTATAGTCATAAGATTATTCCCGTATTCCTGACGATATCTTCTACGGTAATGGGAATGTTGCCTTTCTTCTGGGAGGGAGAGGAAGAACCTTTCTGGTTTTCTTTTGCTATGGGAGTGACAGGTGGCTTGCTTTCTTCCGTGTTTGCCATCGTTTTTATAATGCCCTTGTTTGTTAAGTTTGGGAATCGTCAAAGGTGCAAATGTGCCGACACCCGTTAAATGAAAAAACTCTGTGTGCCATAAATGTACAGAGATGAAAATCGCCTTGAGAGGATGAAAATGCACGATTTTTTAAATCCGCCCGATAGCTTTTGGTTTGCTATCGGGCGGATTCATTAGTTGTATTCTTTGACTTTCCAATCATCTATCGTTCCTTCCTCTGAGGAGAAGTTGCAACCTATCTTGAAGAGTTTTCCTTGGCTCTGTACTTTCTCTGTAAACCTTGCTTTACCTCATCGTTCGGATAATCTAACAAGAATGCATTTAGGTTTCTGTTGTATTCCTTGATGGTGAGATAGCCACTTTGGAAAATCATAGGCAGAGGCTTTTCTACGTCGGCATGATAGTCGATGAACTGTTCTGGCATGTAATATTTGCCTGTCAGTTCATCAAGATTCTCATCAAAGTGATTGAGCAGGCGAATCAAGTAACTAGGCGTACCCGTACGGAACCAATAGTTCTGAATATCCTTTTTCTGTAATGTGTTTAATATGCTGAATGGATTATATACGCCTTTCAGTCGCTTGCTGAAATGATAGCCATCAAAGCGCTGCTTCAACTCTGCTCGCATCTCTTCCACCGAACAGCCGTAGATGTTTGCCATTTCGGCTATCGGTTCCTGGAAATATTGCGTAATCTCCTCGTCTGTAAGTCCGCAAATAGTATCATACTGAATGTCCATGCTGATGTCGTTAGGCTGGTTGAAGTCGCTGAACACACTTACCTGTGAGAACTTGGTGACACCAGTGAGGAAAATAAACTGTAGATGCTGGTCTGCTCCCTTGAAAGTGGAGTAGAAGGCGCGAAGCATAGCTCGGTTGTATTCCTCCAAGGTGATTTGCTTGCCGAGGTGATCTATGGTATATTCCAAGTCCATCACGTCGAGTAAAGGCTTGTCGTATTCATCTACCAATACCACGGCACGGAGCCCAGTCTGTCGATGAGCCTCTTCCAAAACTTTCTTGAATCGCAAGCTGTAATCTGTAATGGATGTTTTCTCTATCTGGTATTTCTTCTCCCATTCCATCAGGTAAGATTCAAGTACTTGATTGATTGCATCTGCATTCACGTAAGTACCTGTTCCGAAGTCAATGTGAAATACCGGGTAGGTCTTCCATTCCGTTTCCAGTTTCTCGATGGCAAGTCCCTTGAACAGTTCCTTCTTGCCCAAGTAATAGTTTTTGAGTGTTGAGACGAGAAGACTCTTTCCGAATCGCCTTGGGCGACCCAGAAAATACACTTTCCCCTGATGGGTTAAAGCATAAATCATTTCTGTTTTATCTACATACTCATACCCTTCTTCTCTGAGGCAGTCGAATGCTTGTATTCCGATAGGATATTTCATCATTTTCTTCTTTTTAATTTTTGAATGCAAAGCTAATCATTTTTTTCGAAACTGCAAAGAAAAACAGGTGGAAAAAGAAGATTAGCTGATTGTTTTCTATTTTAGTGCCAGTAAATACGATATTTTTATCTTTTTGGACGATATTTCACTTCTTTTAGGGATATTCTTCGTACCTTTGCCCACAAAATAACAAATTCGTAAAATCAGAACAGAATGAAACAAATCTTCTTTTCGCTGTTTTTGTCGGCAGCTACATTGCCTTTGGCTACCACGGAAGCCTTGGCGCAGAACCATATCCCGGAACCAGCCACGGCGGCGCAGAAACTCATCTTCGTGCCGGATTCTCTGAAGCCATACAACTTCAATGACGACAACGCTAGATGGTGCTGGCGACATAGTGCACAGACTCAGAATATCGTGTATTTCTGGGAAAAGCCTTTCGGAGACAATACACAGAACCCTCCTTCACTCGAAGGACACCCGATGAAGTTTGACCTGGGCAACCTGCAAACCCAGGTGGAGCGATTCTACCATTTCTTCCGTGACACCCTGAAGTTCTCTCTGCCGGGGAGCAAATGCGACCGATATAAGATGATGGTGATGGTGAACTATTCGCTCGATGGCACGGCCTATGGAGGTACCTATGATGATTTCATCGGTGCTCTCTGGGTTACGCCCAACCGTATTCAGGACAAGAAACTCAACTGTCTGGCGCACGAACTGGGACATAGTTTCCAGCTGCAGATCATGGCAGACAAAACCGGAGAGGCTTGGGGTGGAAGCGGATTCTTCGAGATGACATCGCAGTGGATGTTGTGGCGCGTGAACCCCGACTGGCTAACCGAAGAGAAATTTCATTTCGATGCCTTCAGGAAACTCACTCATAAGGGCTATCTCCACATGGAGAACATCTACCACTCGCCATACGTGATAGAATGGTGGGCGGAGAAGCACGGACTGGAAAGCATCGCACAGCTCTATCGTGAGGGAAAGGTGGGCGAAGACCCTGTGGTTACCTACAAGCGAAAGTATAAGATGAGTCAGAAGCAATTCAACGATGAAATGTTCGACTGCTATCGCCATCTGGTGAACTTCGACCTGGATTATGCCCGCAAGGAGACCCGTCCTTATGCCTGCACCTTCGATACTAAAATGGTGAAGCAGAAGAATGGCTATCTCCGTCCGGATACCGCTTTGGTTCCTGAGAACTATGGCTTCAATGCCATTAAGTTGGATGTGCCGGAAAAGGGCAAGAAGGTGGTAGCGGATTTCAGAGCATTGGATGCTGCGGGTAAGCCTTTCGCTGCTTCCAGGGATAAGATGGCACGAACCATCGGTTACCGTTATGGTTTGGTGGGAGTAACCGCCGATACCGATGAATGCATCTACAGCCCGGTGGGCGAAGCAATGAAGGGAAAGGTGTCAATCGTGGCTCCTAAGAACCAGTCGTTGAAGGTGCTCTATCTCGTGGTGATGGGAGCTCCTGTGAACCATTCGCTCGACCCATCTTCCCGCAAGTTCCCTTATGAAGTAAGAATCAATTAAGAATCAAGTAATAATTTTCTGCATAAAATTAAATATATATCATCGCTTATTGATTTCAGCAGCTAGGGGATATGTTGCCCGAAACGATGAAAATTGCACGATATTTTCATCATTTCGGACGATATTCCCCCTTTTTTAGATATATTCTTTGTACCTTTGCCGCAAAATTACAATAACGAAATCAGAACAGAATGAAACAAATCCTATTTTCGCTGATCTTATCAGCAGCTGCCATGCCTCTGATTACCACAGAAGCCAGAGCGCAGCAGAACCCTTACGGAGCCAGCAGCCAGGACATGGTGGCTCGTTACAACAAGGCTTACTCTCTGCCTCGCACATTTGCCAGAGATTCCGTTTTCCACTGGGCACAGAACTCAGCCTGGTGCGATTCTTCGTATGTGCTGCACTATGAAATCTCTACCCCGCAGGGCAGAAAATACATTTCCTTCGATGCCGCTAAGGATACCAGCCATACCTACGCCTCTTACCAGGAAATGGAGAAGGCGCTGAAACTGAAGAAGCGCCCGGAATGGAAACCGCAGTTTGGCAGAAAGAAACAGCGCCACTGGATGGAGGTGGATGAGGAGCAGGATGCCTATCCCGTACTTTCGCCCGACGGCAAGTTGGAGGCCTACATCGAAGGCTACAACGTGGTGGTGCACGAGGCTGGCAAACCTTACACCGAGGCGAAGCGAATCCTGACACAGGATGGTACCATAGGCTGCTATTACAGCAACCGCATTCAGTGGAGTCCCGACGGCAAGCGCATCTTCGTCTGCAAGCGTGTACCCGTGGCCAAGCGTTACGCCTACTATGTGGAGTCGTCGCCTGCCGACCAGTTGCAGCCTATCCTCCACAAGCAGGAATACGCCAAGCCGGGCGATGCGCTGCCTCAGCATTACCCCGTAATCATCGATGTGACCACGGGCAAGAAAGTGGAGGCTGACAGGCATCAGATAGAAAACCAGTACGACCTTGACTGGATGCAATGGACTCCCGACAGCAAGGAGGTGACGATGGAGTACAACCAGCGCGGCCATCATCTCTACCAGTTGCTGGCTATGAATGCCGAAACCGGAAAGTTGCGCACCGTGGTGGAGGAGAGTTCGGAGAAATTCATCAACTATCCCCGTCTCTGGCGCCAGTTTGTAAAGGATGGCAAACAGCTGCTCTGGATGAGCGAGCGCGACAACTGGAACCATCTCTATCTCTACGATGTGCAGAAGGCGAAGGTAATCCGTCAGATAACCAAGGGCGACTGGTTTGTGCGCGGCATTCAGCGTGTGGATGAGGAGAAGGGCGAGATTTATTTCTCTGCCAGCGGCGTGAACAAGAACGAGGATCCTTATCTGATACATTATTATAAGATAGGTATGGATGGCAAGAACATGGTGGCGCTTACTCCTGAAGAGGGCAACCACAGTGTGCAATACACCCACGATTTCCGTTATCTTCTGGATACCTATTCGAAGGTGGACCAGGCTCCGGTAACCGTGGTGCGTGATGCGCAGACGGGCAAGCTGCTGAAGACCCTGGAGAAGGCTGATATTTCTACCCTGAAGAAGCACGGATGGCAGCAGCCGGAGGTGTTTGTGGCGAAGGGAAGAGATGGCAAGACCGATATGTGGGGCATCATCCAGCGTCCTACGAACTTCGACCCGAACAGGAAATATCCGGTCATCGAATACATCTATGCCGGTCCGGGCGATGCCTATACGCCAAAGAGTTTCATGGCGTACAACTGGTACACTACTTCGCTTGCCGAACTGGGTTTCATCGTGGTTCAGCTGGATGCGATGGGCACTTCCTACAGAGGCAAGAAATTTGAGGAGGTTTGCTACAAGAACCTGAAGGATGCGGGCTTCCCAGACAGAGAACTCTGGATTAAGGCTGCAGCCCAGAAATATCCTTATATGGATGCTGACAATGTGGGCATCTATGGCTGTTCGGCTGGCGGACAGGAGAGTACCACCGCCGTATTGCTGCATGGCGATTTCTACAAGGCTGCGTACAGTGCCTGCGGCTGTCATGACAACCGTATGGACAAGATTTGGTGGAACGAGCAGTGGATGAGCTGGCCGGTGGATTCCAGCTATGTGGAGTGCAGCAATGTGGAGAATGCCCACAAACTGGAGCGCCCGCTGATGCTGGTGGTTGGCGAGCTGGATGACAACGTGGATCCATCGAGCACCTATCAGGTGGTGAATGCTCTGATCAAGGCGAACAAGGATTTTGAACTGGTGGTAGTTCCGGGTGCCCATCACACGGTGGGTGAGAGTTTCGGCGAACACAAGCGCTACGATTTCTTCGTCAAGAACCTGCTGGGCGTAAATCCGCCGAAATGGAGCGACGTAAAAACCCGATAAAGAGGGGGAAAGCCCGATAAAAAGGGAACTCCCGATAAGAAGAGGGAAAATCGAAGCTTCGGATCAAATCAAAATGAATAAGATAACAAGACAATATCATGAATATAAAGAAGATTATTGATCGCTTGGAAAATTCTGCATCAAAGCATCGTCTAAGAAGGGCGGTGCTTGTTGCGTTTTCCCTGCTCAGCCTGGGAGCATCGGCGGCGGTGCCGGATGCCAACATGCTGATGACCCGCTCCGTCACCATGAACATGGGATTGCCCAGCAATTCCGTGCGCTGCATCGTGCAGGACAAGAACGGATATATGTGGTTCGGCACTGACTACGGGCTCTGCCGATACGACGGATATACCGTGCAGACCATCTACAACACCAAACTGATAGACCAGTATGTGGGGGCTTTGCTGCCCACCGACGATGGTTTGCTGGTGGGAACCAGCCAGGGTGCCTATTTTCTGAGTTTCAAAACAGAGCAGTTTGAACTCCTTGATAAGGAACTATCAGCGCATGTAGTTCATTTCTCGCTGGATGGAAACCGCAACGTGTGGATTTCTACCCACGGTCAGGGCGTGTTCCGATACAACCTCACCTCCCACGAATGCAGGAATTATCCGATGAAGGGGAATCAGGGGCTTGTAAACTGCACGCTGGTAGATGTGAACAATCAGGTGTGGGCACTCTGCAAGCAAGCCAACAGAAACCATCAATTTCTGCTGCGTCTGAATAAATCTACCAACCAGTTTGACCCTTTCAGACTGAAAGATGCCGGCGTGCAGCTCAGTGGTATGGCGATGCTCGCCAATCCCGACGGAAGCATCCTGGTGGGTACCTGGCAAGACGGACTCTATCAGGTGAATGCCGATGGCACCACCGAACAGATCATCTCGCCGCTCAGCAATGCCATGCACCATATTCACCAGCTCTACAACGACCCCAACCAAAAGGTACTGGTGGGCAGCGACGACGGACTGGTGGAATACGATTTCCAGAAGAGAAACTGGCGCATGATGTCGGAACTCAAGGGAAATTCCCGGAGTACCAACGATCGCTTTGTATATAGCATCTCCTCCGACCGTGAGGGCGGTCTGTGGGTAGGAACCTATTATGGCGGCGTAAACTATATTCCTTCTTCGGCTTTCGTGAGCCGATTCCAGACCTATTATGCCAGTCAGGAAGGCGGCGTGAGAGGAAATGTAGTGGGCAGGTTTGTGGAAGATGCCAGTCGCCGTATCTGGATAGCCACCGATGATGCGGGCCTCGACTGCTTTGACCCAGCTACCAACCGGTTTGTGGATTATCCCGGCAAGGCGCAGATGGGCAAATACAATGTTCACGCCTTGCTTGCCGAGGGTACTTCGCTGTGGGTGGGTACCTATGGCGCCGGACTTCTGCGCATGGATATGGGGTCGGGCAATGTGCAGATTTATCAGCTCGACAATTGGACTTCGGGCAGCAGCTGCTACTGCATCTACCGTGATAGCCAGAACCGACTCTGGGCTACTTCGATGGAGGGAGTCAATCTCTATAATGAAAAGAAGAATCGCTTTGAGAAGGTAAGGTCTTTGAAAGGACTTACCATCGATATCAATGAAGACAATAGGGGCGATGTATGGTTTGCTACTCAGGGTGCAGGTCTCTGGTGCTTCAACCGCAGCAAGGCATGGCGCCAGTACTTGCATAAGGAGAACGATGCCAGTTCGCTGCTCAGCAACCAGGTGAACAGTCTGTGCCGCAGCGACAAGGGACGATTCTATGTTGCCACCAACAAGGGAATCTGTGAATTCCTGATGGATACTGGCAAGTTTGCCCTTGTTGAGGTGGATGCTCCAAGCCATGATTTCGCCAGTATCGTGGAGAGTCAGGGCGAGATGTGGCTCTCTTCTGCCAAGGGAATCGTGAGATATGTGCCGGGCGAGCCACCCCTGGTGTTCAATAGTTACGACGGATTGACCTGTGACCAGTTTCTGCCCAACAGCGGGTTGTTGGCTTCGGATGGTCGCGTGTATTTCGGAACCACCCAGGGCTTCAATACTTTCTTTCCTTATCAGGTAAAGATCAATCATGTGGCTCCGCCGGTGTCTATCACTTCGCTCGAACTCTTCAACAAGCATGTGGAGGTAGGTTCCGACAAGCTGCCGGAGTCGCTTGGACACATCGACCAGTTGGACCTCTCGTATGATGATAATATCATCAATATCTCGTTTGCGGCGCTGAGCTATGTGTCGCCCGAAAAGAACCAGTATGCCTACATGCTCGAAGGTTTCGACAAGGAATGGACCACCACGCATGAGCATCGTGCCACCTACACCAATCTGCCTTATGGCAGCTACACCTTCCGTGTAAAGGCAGCCAACAACGACGGTGTATGGAGCAAGGAGGAGGCGCAACTGAAGATAGAGGTGCATCCGCCGTTCTGGTGGACCCTGCCAGCCAAGCTGCTCTATCTGCTGCTGCTGGGCTACGCCATCTATCTCTATACCCAGAGCCGACTGAAGCGTGAGAAGCGTCGCCATCAGCACGAACTTGATGCGCTGGAGGAGAAGCAGCAGCAGGAGGTGCGCGATGCCCGACTGCAGTTCTTCACCATGATAGCCCACGAAATCAGAACCCCGGTTTCGCTCATCATCGGTCCGCTGGAGAACCTGAAGGGCGAATGGGCGAAGCTGAGAGTTTCGGCCAGGGAAGGAAAGGTGATGAACGAAACCATAGATGTGATTGATAGAAATGCGCAGCGACTGCTGAACCTGGTGAACCAGTTGCTCGACTTCAACAAGGTGCAGCAGAGCGGCATGCAGGTGCACTTCAAGCTTCAGAACATCTCTAAGCTGATAGCCGCCGTGGTGGAGCGATTTGAGCCAACCCTGCGGAAGAACGGCACCAAGCTGGAGGTGAATTATCCAAAGAACGATTTCGCTGCCGTCATTGACAAGGAAGCGATAACCAAAGTAATCAGCAACCTGATGACGAATGCCAACAAATACACGAAGAACTACGTGTGCTTGAGCTGCGACATGGCTGACAATGAGCATTTCCGCATCGTGGTGACGGATAATGGCGATGGAATCGCTGCCGACGAGCAGGAGAAAATCTTCTCTGCCTTCTACCAGGCGAAGGACAACAAGCCTGGCACGGGCATCGGACTGAACATCGTGAAGAACCTGGTGGAAGCACACCATGGTATGGTTGAGGTGGAATCGGAAGTGGGAAGGGGAGCCAGCTTCGTGGTTACGCTGCCTATCCGCCAGCAGGATGCCGTGGTGGGCGAGGACGAAAAGAACGACCTTGCCAGTCAGGTGGTGGATGCTGACAGCTATGAGGCAGAGAAGGCCGAGGGTGATGAGGCTGCTTCCGGCGACGGCATGGATCCTGATGCTTCCAGAACTTCGGATGGCTCCGGAACTTCGGGGGGGCAAAAAGACGAAGACGGCGATCCTCGTTGTGGAAGACGATGCAGACATGCGCCAGTTTATCGCCTCGAACTTTGCCAGCGATTACCTAGTGTTCACGGCAGAAAATGGTGTGGAGGGATTGCGCCAGCTGAAGCTGCATCCTACGATAACGCTGATAGTGAGCGACTGGATGATGCCAGAAATGGATGGTGCCGAGTTCTGCCGACTGGTTCGCCAGGATGCAGCCTTTAGTCATATTCCGTTTGTCATGTTGACGGCAAAGACCGACGACAGCAGCAAGACGGAGGGCATGAATTGCGGTGCTGATGCCTATATCGAGAAACCGTTCTCGATGAAGTATCTGGAGGCTTGCATCCGTAACCTGCTGGAGATGCGCCGTCTGCTGCAGACCAAGTATTCGCACATGCCGATGGAGCCTATCACCGAGGTGGCTTCCAATGAAATGGATAATGAATTCCTGGTAAGGATGAACGAACTGATAGAGGAGAATATCACCAATCCTTGTCTGAGCGTAGTGTTCCTGGCAGAGCAGATGAGCATCAGCCGAAGCACCCTGTTTGCCAAAATCAAGGCGCTGGTGGATGTAACGCCTAACGAGATGATCCAGCTGGTGAAGCTGAAAAAGGCTGCTGCGTTGCTGAAGAGCGGCAAATACCGCATCAGCGAGGTTTGCTATATGACGGGATTCAGCAGTCCTAGTTATTTCTCCAAATGTTTCCAGAAGCAGTTTGGCATGAAGCCAGGCGAATTTATGGAGCAGGGATAATATATTAATTAAGGTATAATATTAATAAGGTATAATATAATAAAGGTGTATATAAAGAAAAGTGGCATCATGGTTGGTTTCCATGATGCCACTTTTCTTTTTTTTCGTTGCTTATGGTATAAACACTTTCTTGTTTCCTACAACATACATCCCGTGCGACAAGGATGCTGTGGCTTCCTTTGCCGGGATATTCTGCTTCACCATCTGTCCCATCATATTATAAACATTCACCTTCTCATCGCCGCCAGTCAATATCTTGACAGCCTCGATGGCGGTGGCGTTCTTCTCATCATACTCAATGCCGGTTAATTCGGCTCCCGATTTGCTGGCATCGAAATGGATGTTGAATACGAAGGATACGATGGCGCTCTCGGTGGCGCTCTTCTGGTATTTCAGCGCCTGGCGGATGGTGCGGGTGGTTCCGTTGCTGTTTCTGCCAGGATACTGTCCCAGGTTGAAAGTCAGCGATGATGGCGAGAACTCGGCAAAGGTATAACCGTTGGCGTAGCTTGAAACATTGCCGTTGGCTGCATACCAGTAGCCATATCCGTTGGCTGTAGGATTCTGCTTTACCAGCGAACCGCCACGGTTTTCGGCATAGAACATAATCTGTCCGTCCTTAGGACCCGTAGCAGAATAGTTCACGATTTTGCCGGTTAGCTCATTGCCTTGCAACTGGAATGCGGTGCCCAGCATAGCATTTGCCTTGCCGCCCACGCTGACGCTGGTTCCGGCGTAGGAATTCTGGGCAGGAAAGTAAACATCGTAGGTGAACTTGGCATCTTCTATGGCACGGCCATCGATGGTTGGCGCCATATAGACTATCGCCTTCGAACCGATGTCGGTGCCTTCGAGCTTGAAGCTGTAAGGCCACATATCGTCGTTGATGCTGATTTTCTCATCCCAGAGATGGTTGAGATACTTGGCTGGAGCCGGACTTACCACGAGCCACATCTTGTCTGTGTTTTCAGGCACGGTCATCGAAATCTCCTCGGTCTTTTGGGTGTTCTTTACGCAGTGAATCTCGTCATCGTTGATGTATTGGCGGGTTCCATCCTTGAGCAGCACCACATAGCCGATGCGGAATCCTCTGTAAAGGCCGTTGCTGTTGTTTACATAGGTGCGCTTATCGTAGGTTACGAAATTATCGCCGTTGAAGTATTCGCCAGGGTCGGCATCCGCCAGTTTGATGGCTCCGGCACGCATCTGTGGCGCTGTGAATTTCGTAGTCACCTTGGTTCCGGCTGCCGGTACCTGCAGAGGAATCACGTTGAAACCTGTGCTCTGAGGACAGCTGGCAAGTGCCACCTGATACTCCTTGTTGCCTATGGCCGAGCAGCGGTAGTTGAAGTCGCCGATGAATGCATCGCGGTAAGGCTTGCAGGCATCGAGATCCCAGGTCACCAGGCGGCAGGCATAGTCGAAATACATCTTGTAGAGTTCATCAGAACTCAGCTGCTTCAGGTTCATCAGCGTCTCGTTGAAATCGGGTGCCTTCTTGCTCATCTTGTGTTTCCACACCTGCGATACGATGGTGAGGTCGTTGTAATACTGGGCAAGATAGTAGAGGAACCAGTAGCTCTGGTAGCGGTGCCACTCGTGGGTGAAGGCATAGTTGTGGGTGTTGCGGAAAAGACCGATGCTTTGGTCGTACATCAGTTCCGGGAAGGAGATGAGACCCTGCCACTGGGCGCACTGTTCCCAGATGCCAGCACCCTGACCGATAGGGTCGTGGAAGCCCACGTTCACATTGGCGATGCTTCCCGCCTTCGATGCATCGGAATAGCACATGTACTGGAAGGAGTGACCCACCTCGTGAGCTACGGAATGACCCACAGGCTGGCTGGTGTTAGGACTGAGCCAGAGGGCTGGTACGGTGTAGTCGTATCCGGCTCCATAACATATCCAGTCGGTGGTATGGTTCAGCAGAATCATACTCTTGTATTTGTTGACGTATGAGTCGGCTGAGTTGGCGAATCCCAGTTTTTCTACATTTATTTTGTAGAAGGATTCAGCCTGCTGGAGCAGATAGTCGATATCTACGCGATAGGTAGCATCGGCGTTGCTGGGGTTGGTTTTGCCATAGTTCTTGTCCCAATATACGATGAAGTTTTCCGACTCCTTGCTTCTTGATTTCGACCAGGTGTATTTGTTTTCCGGGTCCGACTCCTTGTAAATCATGGAGTCTTTTCCGAAGCTGATGGAAGGGTTCTTCCATTCGTAAGGCAGGTATAATGCTTTCTGTGCGCACATGTGGGCTGCAGGCATTAAAGTTGCCGATAAGAGGAGTAATAATTTCTTATTCATATTCTGATTCTTTTAGTTTGATGTTTGGTTTCGGGTGCAAAATTACAACAATTAATTCTAAGTAGATGCTATTTTCGTCTAAAAGACTATCATTATAGTCTAGAATATAGTTTAGAATCAACAAAAATACAGGGAGATACAAAAAAAGTCGGGAATCATACATGAAATTGTATGTCCCGACTTTTTTATCTTTTAAAATCTTTCTTCCGAAAATCAATCTCTTTCGAAATCTTTTCTTCCGAAAATCAATCTTCTTTATTTCTTCGTTGCTCTGATAAAGAAACCTATCAGGCAGATGTAGGCGATGAGCGAGCAAACCTCTGACATTGGGTCTGCCCACCAGCTGTCTGCGATGCTGGCCTCAATGCCGCCAAACTTCAGCAGGGCGCTGACCACACCCATCAAGGCTCCACCGGCAATGAAACCGCTGGCGATGAGCGTACCCTTCTCGCCACGCTCCGCATTCACCTTGGCATCCTTGCTGCGTGAAGTAACATACCAGTTGATGGCACCACCTACCAGCAGCGGAACGTTCAGTTCCAATGGAATAAACATACCCAGGGCAAAAGCCAGGGCTGGAATCTTGAAGTAGGTAAGCACGATGGCTATCACGGCTCCGATGCCGTAGAGAATCCAAGGTGCCCCCACACCATTCATCAGCGGGTCGATGACTGCAGCCATCGCATTGGCCTGAGGAGCAGCCAGAGAGCCGGAAGCGAATCCGTAGGTCTCGTTGAGCAGCATCATCACGCCGCCCACGGTAGCCGCACTCACCAGGGTGCCGAGGAACTTCCATCCCTCCTGCTTCTTAGGCGTAGTACCCAGCCAGTAACCAATCTTCAAATCGGTGATGAACGAACCTGCCACAGAGAGAGCGGTGCAGACCACACCACCCATAATCAGGGCGGCAAGCATTCCGCCAGGACCTCGCAAGCCCACTGCCACCATCACTACAGAGGCGAAGATGAGCGTCATCAGGGTCATTCCCGATACAGGGTTGGAACCCACGATGGCGATGGCATTGGCTGCCACGGTAGTAAAGAGGAAGGCGATGGCTGCCACCAGCAGGATGGCGATGACGGCGAAGAGCAGGTTGCCATCCATCACACCAAACCAGAAGAAGAGGAAGGTGATGAGGATGGTGACAAGCGAACCGATGGCGATGATCTTGAAAGAGATGTCGCGCTGGGTGCGCTTCACGTTCTCATCCACATCGCTCTTGCCCTTCAGCTCCTTGGCGGCAAGTCCTACGGCACTCTTGATGATGCCCCAGCTCTTGATGATGCCGATGATGCCTGCCATGGCGATACCGCCGATACCGATGCTGCGGGCGTAGGCACGGAAGATTTCCTCCGGACTCATCGCACCCACGGTCTTCACGATGCTGGGATCCCAGGCGCTGAGCACGCTGTCGTGGAAGATGACGCTCATGCCTGGCACTATCAGCCACCATACTACGAGCGAACCCAGACAGGTGTAGAAGGCGTATTTCAATCCGATGATGTAACCCAATCCCAATACGGCTGCACCTGTGTTCACCTTGAACACGAGCTTCGCCTTGTCGGCAAGGTCGCATCCCAGACTTACCACACGGGAAGTGAAGTTCTCGTTCCACCATCCCAGACTGGCTACGATGAAGTCGTAAAGACCACCCACCAGTCCGGCGATGAGCAGGGGCTTAGCCTGGTCGCCGCCCTTGGCTCCGCTCACCAGCACCTGCGTGGTGGCAGTGGCTTCAGGGAACGGATATTTACCGTGCATATCGCTTACGAAGTACTTGCGGAAAGGAATCAGAAACAGGATTCCCAACACGCCTCCCAGGGCAGAAGCCATGAAAATCTTCATAAATGAAGTAGTCATCTCCGGATATTTAGCCTGCAGGATGTAGATGGCTGGCAGGGTGAAGATGGCTCCTGCCACCACGGCACCCGAGCAGGCTCCGATGCTCTGGATGATGACATTCTCGCCCAGTGCCTTGCTGCGCTTGGTGGCGGTGCTTACGCCCACGGCGATGATGGCGATAGGGATGGCTGCCTCGAACACCTGACCCACCTTCAAGCCCAGATAGGCTGCGGCGGCAGAGAAAATGACCGCCATCACGATGCCCCAGGTCACCGACCAGCCGTTTACCTCGGGATAAACCTTGTCTGGCGACATCAGCGGCTTGTATTCCTCCCCGTCCTTGAGTTCGCGGAATGCGTTCTCGGGGAGCTGCAAATTATCTTTTTCTTCCATTATTTATTGCTATGAACGATGGTTTATTTTTCTATTCTGATGATGTATTCACTCATGAAGCTGGCACCTGGCTGCAGGCTGTTCATCATGTATTTATCCTTGAACTCGCCGGTGTATTCTGCCCAGTCGCAGGTACCGAACCAAGGTTCGATGCAGACGAATGGAGCGTGGTTGCCCGGATTCCAGATACCCACGGCTGGAGTCTTGAACTCTACGGTTACGTGTGGCTCGCCCTTCTCGTTGAGCAGAGTAACCTGCTTCACCTGGCTCTTGTCGAAGATGTAGGCATCATCTGCGAATGATTCGTCAGTTACCTCCAGGATACCGTTGTCGGTCTGAACAGTCTCGCGAGCGTTAGGGTCGATGCAGCCTCCGATGGTTGCGAAAAGGCGGGTGGGAGCCTCGTTGTCGAGCTTGAGGAAAGCCTTCAGCTTCTCTCCCTTCTTGCAGCCTGGTACCTTGAATGCAGGGTGACCGCCAATCTGGAAGTAGATTACCTTGTCGTCGGTGTTCTCTACGTGCCAGATAACGTGGAGTTCGTTGCCGGCAAGGCGATAGGAAACGGCGAGGTTGAAGTGGAATGGATAGTTCTCAAAAGTCTCCTCGTTGTCGATGAGGGCGAAGGTGAGACGGTCGCCGGTCTTGCCCACGAGCTGGAAGTCAACGAGCTTGCCGAAGCCGTGGCGAGACAGGGTGTATTCCTTGTCGCCGATGCGGTAGGTGTTCTTCCACAATCCGCCTACGATAGGGAAGAGGAGAGGCGACTGTCCGCCCCAGAATTCCTTGTCGCCATCCCAGAGATATTCGTTACCATCAGCATCCTTGATGCTCTTGAGTTCTGCTCCGTGCGCTGAAATTTCAACGGTGAGCTGATCGTTTTTAATCTGTTCCATAGTTACAAATGTTTATTGTTTAGTTTATATTTCTGATTCTATTTTGTTTGTATTCTTTAATGCAAAGATATTGCAAAGGTACTATTTATTTTCGTAAAGAACAAGAAATGTGGAGTTTTTCTCTGTTGATAGAAGATATTTATCCGATTTTGTTAGTTTATCTCGAAAATTTGCAGTACTTTTGCAAGCCAATAGAAATAGAAACATATTTTAATATATAATTATAGATAGATACATATCATATATAAAAAGTATAATAAGGTATAGGAAAAAACTTAGTAATTAGTAAAAAAAGCATTTTAATTAAAAATGACAAGCAGTAATAAAGTGAAAGGCTTTGGCAGTAATAAAGTGAAAGGCTTTGCGGCGGGCGTTGTAGCTGCCGTGTGTTATGGTACCAATCCTTTGGGTACGTTGGTGCTCTATGGTGACGGATTCAATTCCAGTTCGGTGCTCATCTATCGCTATCTTCTGGCGGTATTGATGTTTGCCGTGGTGATGCTGTTCCGCAAGGAGAGTTTCAAGGTGAAGTGGGGACACATGATTCGTCTTGCCACGCTGGGCTGTATGTTCTCCCTCTCGTCGGCAACGCTCTACGTCAGTTTCCACTACATGGCGGCGGGAATAGCCAGCACCATCCTCTTCGTCTATCCCATCATGACGGCGATACTGATGACGGTATTCTTCCATGAGAAGGTGACGTGGACCACCACGCTCGCCATTCTGCTGGCAGTATCGGGAGTGGGCTTGCTCTATCAGGGCGACGGCAACGACAAGTTGAGCACGGCTGGTTTTGCGCTGGTGATGTGTTCGTCGCTGCTTTATTCGCTCTACATCATCTCGGTGAACCAGTGGAAGAATCCGGGCATGTCGAACATTAAGTTCACCTTCTACATTCTGGTGTTCGGACTCATCACGATGCTCATCTATTCGTTCATAGCGGGCGAGAAGATTCAGATGTTGCAAACTCCGGTGCAATGGGCTTATGCCGCCCAGCTTGCATTATTGCCAACGGTATTGTCGCTTTTCTTCATGACCATTTCCATCAATCTCATCGGCAGCACGCCAGCCGCCATCATGGGAGCCTTGGAGCCTGTAACGGCGGTCATCATCGGCGTCTGCATTTTCGGCGAGAGTTTCTCCCTTCAGCTTGCCATCGGCATCCTCGCCATCCTTGCAGGTGTAACAATTATCATAGCCAGGAAGAAATAAAGGGAAGAAGATAAAAGATTAGAAATTAGAAGAAATAAAAAATCCTAAGATACAGAGAACGATGTATCTTAGGATTTCTATTTTCTTATACATTTTCATACTTCTCCTCTTACACCTCATCCATTCTGTACAATTTCCAACCATCAAATTGCAGGATGATTCTGTGCAACCGGGTGCCCTGACGAAGCGCTTCTACCCTTGGAGCCTCAGCGTATCGCTTGATTTGCGTTTCAGCATCTGCCCATTGTTTTTGGATGGCAGCCTGATAAGCCTCAGCAGTCATACCTTTCTCCTTCTTAGGAATCAGCTTCAACTCCAAGATATAACTGTGCTTCGTCGGATAATGAGTCAAATCCGGCAAAAGGAAGAAATCACAGAAACCATGATTCAACTCTAACTCCGGAGCCGTACAATAGTAATTATTCAGATTCAAATACGCCATGAAGAAACCCTGCAGATTGCGCTCAGCCTCAATACCATCACGCACAGACGAAACCTTAGCATAACTATCTGCCAAAAACTGCAAACCCTCACGCCATTTACCATCATACGCCATATCATAATAATAGTCTGTAAGCTGATTGGTGTTCAGATACGCCTTCTCCGAAAACATCTCCAGCAAATAACTGTAATACTGCTTCCTCACATTATTATTCGGAATCCCAAGAATCAGTTTATCCCCTCGGGTGGCCTTGATGGTAAGCATGCCGTAATAGAACAGCAGGCTTGGGAAGACATCGGGATCCGTAATTTGATGTGCCGGGAAAGTTTCCTCCAGTCGGCAGGTTATCTCGCCCGTCTCGGCAATATTCCTGATAATGCCCTTGCGGTCGCCATCCAGTTTGTCGAGATTGATAAGCCGGCGCATCTTGTTGTAATCCGTCTTGGTATTAGGATCAATCATCTCCTTCGGAGCCTCACCCGAACTCATGTAATTGCGGAGATAATAGAGAATCATATCGCAATTAAACACCTTGCTCTGAGTTTCCAAAGCATCCGCCGAGAAACAATAGTTATCATACCAGGGTTTCATGTTACTGATAATCGCCTCAATATCGCTATCTGGACGGATGGCTCCCTTTTCCTTATAATAGGTAAACATCTCCCGAACATCCTCCGTAGAAAAGCCCAACATCTGGTTGAATTCCGGCTTCGTAGAAATAATATGCCAGCCGATGTTGAAACCACTCGTCACATCATCCAGGGTCACAGGACTTACTCCCGTGATGAAAATCCTGTCGAAATTACCTTTGAACTTCTTGAAGATATCACGATAGAAACCTTCGGCATGGGTGATTGCCCAATACACATCCTCACCCTGTTCGTTAAGCACGGTGTTGGTGAAGTTGTCGTATTCGTCGATAATCAGGTAAAGAGGGTATCTTTTGGATTTCGCCTCGTTCAAGATAACAGCCAGTTTGCCCGTCGCTGTTTCTGTTTCCTCCACCTTTTTAATTGCATACTCGCTATAATATTCCTGATAATCCCGGATAAAGCCGTCCAATTCCACGCCCAGATAAAAATTGAAGTTCTGCTCAAGCTTTTCTATGCTGCCTCCTACCTGTGAAAAGTCGAGATGAAGAACCTGGAATTTACCCTGCAAGGGAGTAGGATGCTTGCCTATCCACAAATCACCAAACCACGCATCAAACCTATTTCGGGTTCGTATGTCGTAATAAGCATGGAGCATGCTGATGAATACGCTCTTGCCAAAACGGCGAGGGCGAATAAAAAAGAGATTGTCTGCCTCGTCTTCCAAAAGAGGCAGATACATGGTCTTATCCACGTAATACTGATTTCGCTCCACAACTTTCACGAAATCCGAAACTCCATATGGTACTCTTTTTACATTCTCCATAATCCTGCGTTTTTAATTCTATCCTGCAAAAGTAAGCAAAAATATCGTAATCACAAAATTATATGCAATAAAAAATCCTAAGATACAGAGAACGATGTATCTTAGGATTTTTCTTTTATGTAGTTTCTTTCAAGAAAGGAAGGCTAGCTTTCTTTCAAATGCTCTATTTGTTCTTGCGCCAAGTCTGTGACTTCAATTATTTCAGAAATAGAGAGACCGAGGTTTAGGAGATTTCGGGCGATTTGCAAGACTTTGTTTAATTCGGCTTCCTTTCTTCCTTCTTCTAGACCTTTCTGGTAGCTGTCATCCAGGAGGGTTCTTTCAACACTTACCGAATCCCAGAACTTGTCGTAGACTCTGAGTTCTACATCTGTAAAGTCGAAAATCTCCAGCTCTTCTATGGCTTTGCCAATCTCCGAATCATTAAGTAGTTCTGACGGAATCTCCTGGGTGTCTTCATCGATTTCCGTGAGGAATCTGAGCCACAGCATCATCATACGATTGTTCGTGATGGATTGAGGGGTGAACTTTGGAAGTTCGATAAAGGTGAAGTGCAGGTCTTCAATCACCTGATGGGTATCCTTATCGTACACGATGCGGTAGTTGTGGATGAACTCTGGAGTATCATATTTAAAAGTGTTGTTTATCAGATTGAGTGAATATGTAGGATATTGGGCAAAGTATTTCTTTTGCTTTATCGCTGGATTCACGTAGAGTTCTGATGCCTGGAATTGTACTCGCTGTTCGAAGAAATTAGACCACTCTATTCGTATCACGACGCAGAATTTGTTGCTCTTTGCATCTGTGCAGAGTATGTTCGCGATAGCATACCTGTAACTGTTGATTTCGGGCACAAGTTCTGTTGGCAGATACTCTATCTCGTGTATCTGCTCTTCTTCGCTGAGTGGCAAAAGTGCGTTCAGAAGGCTGATTAGTCTTGCTGGATGATTGCCGAATATCTTCTTGAACGTAAGGTTTGCCTTAGGGTCTAAGTACTTTATAATCATCTGTCTTTATCTGTCGATTTCCTCACGGATGAATTCGCCGCTATAGGTATAATAGAGGTCAAATCCTGGAATATCGATTTCATATCCGCCAACCTCTTTTTCTATCTTGTAAGGCTTCAGACCAGGATATCTCTTTGCGATGTCCGCCAGGATGGCGGCAGGGATGATGCCTGCTGGCAGGGTAGAGTATTTACACTCAATACTCGTCCACTCTCCCTTTTCATTGAACTCCACTTGAGTGCCGTCGTTGAGCCATACTTCATATTCCCACGTGCCGTTGTCTTTCTCCTTCTCCACACGGGAGTATGTTGCATCTGCAAAATATTGCTTTACAAACAGCTGTGCCGTTGTTGGCAAATCTGCGTAACCAATCTCGTTATCATCGCTGTGGCACGATACTGTGATGAGTGCCAGTAACATGGCGAAGAATGCTGTAATGAATGTTCTTTTCATGTTGCTAATGTTTTTGCTTTGAGTTACTAAATATTTTATTTAATCTCTTGAACCAATACTACTTGCTAGTTGTCTGGTTCGTATTTTCTGCTGCAAATATATTTTCTGCTGCAAATATAATACAAAATCCAGAAATGATAATGATTCCAAACTTTAATTAACTATAATTCATGTTTTTTTCCTATTTCCCTATCTTCAGCAAATCCATTTTGAAATCATCATTTGCTTTGATGAGGAACAGCAATCCAAACCTTATGTGTTCCGTTACCCACGCTCATCAGGGGAGGATTTTCTCTTGCCGTAATTCTTCGCAGATCTTCTGATGCAGCGGTGCGTTTCAGTTCGTTGATGTTGGCATAGGTTTGCAGGTTGATGAATCCGTGTCGCTTGATAACATCCAGGGCACGATGGATTCGTTCTTCTTCTGTGTAGTGAGACTTGACGATTTGAGTCACTTCGCTCTCGCAACGCTCCAGGTCGGTTCCGATTTTCAGACGCTTTAGGAGGTTGGGAGCCATCTTGAAGTTCATGCCTTTTACACCCACTTTCCGATAGGGCATCTTGTCGGCATTGCCCTCCAATTCCTTGGGCTTGTCATCTTCAAAACCGATGGAGAGGGAGAAGGTTCCGATGCCATCGAGCTTTACGTTGTAGCCCATCGAAAGCATGGTGACAAGAATATCGGAGATGTTCTCCAATACTGCCTTGGTGGTGCTGGGAGCGATGCCGAGGTTGTAGCCCTTCATCTTTTCCACGATGTCGTTGGTATCCATCGTTCGGTTGGTTACCACCTTTGGGTAAACGGTTCTTCTGCCCGTATTACGAAGGTCGTTCATCTCTTGCAGTTTGTAATTAGCCATAGTCCTTTACTTTTTAAAATTGAAACATTCTTCAAGCATGCATTCTTAAATTGAAACATTCTTTTTTTTATTCTCGTGATAGGTTCCATTCGCCATTGGCGTACGTCCATCCGGTGTCGGCGTATAAACGTCCGCCATTGTCGGATGTTCATCCGCCAGTGGCGGATAGAACCTTTTCGCCTGCAAAGATACAAAATAAAGGGGCAAAATGCAAGAGTTGTACCGGGAGATGGAGTCTCGGAAGCCGGGATAGGGGAGGATGATTATAGCGGATAAAGATGGTTGCGGTTTTTGAAAACCGAGAAAAATCAGATAAAAAGGAAAAATATTAAGGCTAAAATTTGGTGTATTAAGTAACTGTTCAAAATTAATTTTATAAATATGAATAATTCACGAATAAGT
>OOCQ01000394.1_pt1 | contig 37895 bp, 37 predicted proteins | sample 1671121 | NCBI WGS metagenome assembly OOCQ01 (sample SAMN06348124, study PRJEB24527) | human gut metagenome | biome: human gut; feature: ankylosing spondylitis patient; material: feces | host: Homo sapiens | place: China | collected 2015-10 | reverse complement strand
ATGTAACATAGAGACTCTTGCCGCCGATACCAGGACAGATAACCTCCTGATAGTTATAAGGCTTCAGGAGCGAACGGAGCAACTCCTGCAAGCGCAGACGGAGCTGTGTACCCTTTGGCAACCAGATAGGAAGACCCTTACCCACACGCTCAGAGAACATGAAGAGTTCCATCTCCTTACCGATCTTGCGGTGGTCGCGCTTCTTAGCCTCCTCGAGAACAACCAAGTACTCATCAAGCATCTTCTTCTTAGGGAAGCTGATACCGTAGATACGGGTCATCTGCTCGCGCTTGGCATCACCGCGCCAGAAAGCACCAGCAACACTTGTGATCTTCACTGCCTTGATCAGACCCGTGTTCATCAAGTGAGGACCACGGCAGAGGTCGGTGAAATTGCCCTGGGTATATGTGGTGATGGTGCCATCCTCCAAGTCCTGCTCGATGTGCTCGCACTTGTATTCCTGACCATCAGCCTTGAATTCCTTCAGGGCATCAGCCTTAGATACCTCCTTGCGAACCACAGGCTCGTTCTTCTTGGCAAGCTCCATCATCTTAGCCTCAATCTTGGCGAAGTCGTTCTCCGAGATCACCTGACCTGGGGCAGGCATCACGTCGTAGAAGAAGCCGCTCTCTACAGCAGGACCGAAGCCAAACTGTATGCCTGGATAAAGCTCCTGGAGAGCCTCGGCGAGCAAGTGGGCAGATGTGTGCCAGAAGGTGTGCTTTCCCTGCTCATCCTCAAACTTGTAAAGTTCTACACTAGCATCCTCGTTGATTGGACGATTCAACTCTACAGTCTCACCATTTACTCCGCAAGATACAACGTTGCGAGCGAGAGCCGGTGAGATGCTCTCGGCGATTTGTAAGCCAGTCACGCCCTGTTCATACTCGCGAACAGATCCGTCTGGGAATGTGATTTTTACCATAACAACTTAGTATTTTTATTAAATCGCTTGCAAAAGTACTATTTCTTTTTGGAATGAGCGAATATTTTTGCATTAATTTTTCAAAACTTTTTGTCATGTAGAATTATTTCAGTAACTTTGCAGCGATAAAAGGTAAAAATGAGAAGGCTACACGGCGCAAGCCCAATTATACATTATAAATTACGCATTATACATTAATTATATATATGACACCCAAGATTCTTATCATATACACCGGAGGTACCATCGGCATGGGCAAGGACCCCGTGACGGGAACGCTCGAGCCCCTCGACTTCAACCACCTGGTATCCTCCATGCCCGAGTTTCAGCTCATCGAGGCAGAAATAGACGTCAGAAAGTTTGACCCACCCATCGACTCCAGCGACATGGACCCGATGAGATGGGCGGAGATAGTAGGCATCATAGCCAACAACTATGACGACTACGATGGCTTCGTCATCCTCCACGGCACCGACACGATGGCTTACACCGCCTCGGCGCTGAGCTTCATGCTGGAGAACCTGACCAAGCCCGTGATCCTGACCGGAAGCCAGCTGCCTATCGGCGAACTGCGCACCGACGGCAAGGAGAACCTCATGACCGCCATCGAGCTGGCATGTGCCAAGGACGTAGCCGGCCATCCGATGGTGCCAGAGGTATGCATCTTCTTCAATGGCAAGCTGCTCCGAGGCAACAGAGCCATCAAGATCAATGCCGAGGGATTCCACGCCTTCGAGTCGTTCAACCATCCTCACCTGTGCGATGTGGGCATCAAGTTCCAGTTCCATGAGCACCACATCCTGCGGCCAGCTTACTCCAAGCCGATGACGCCACACCTCAAATTGGACCCGAACGTCATCGTGTTCAGCCTCTTCCCTGGCATCCAGGACGGCATCGTGCGCCATGTATTGGAATCGCCTTCGCTCCGAGGTATCGTAATGCGCACCTTTGGATCGGGCAATGCCCCACACGCCCCATGGGTGATGCGCCTATTGGACGAGGCTGCCCACCGAGGCGTGAACATCGTGAACATCAGCCAGTGCCTCACGGGCAGCGTGGAGATGGAAAGATATGGCGCCGGATTCCAGCTGAAGACTGCCCACGTGATCAGCGGCCACGACTCTACCGTGGAGGCGATGGTGACCAAGCTGATGTATCTGCAAGGCAAATACGACGACAACTGCATCGTCCGTGAGAAGCTACAGCAGTCGCTGGCTGGCGAAATCACAGTATAAGTTAGGTTTATGCGATAAATATTCACCAAAAGGATAAAAAAAGATTAAAAAATGATACTTTTCTGGCTAAAATCCAGACAGGTATCGTTTTTTTTCTTAACTTTGCAATCGAAAAGAAGTACGAAAGATAACTTCAAGTATAAGAAAGAAGAGAAAAAAGATGATGAAACCGCAAGGCTTCGGATGAAGCTGGAAATACACAGCATCTAAAAATACTATTAAATTAATTGTTTTATAAATCAACAAAACCTGTAAAGTATGAACATCAACAAGACAAAAAACTACGGTGAGTTTGTAGAGATTACAGCTCCCGCAGAAAGAGGAACATCTGAAGAGTACAATCACGTATTAGGTGGAGAAATCTGGTATAACTAAGTATTTGTATTACTTGTTTTACACAGCCCATCATTCCTTTCAGATGAAACGAACCTATTTTCCCATAACGGAACAGATGCCGAACATTCAGGAAACTACATTCCAAAAACAAGGGAATAGATTCAAAAGAAAGATTGATGAAGACAAATTTAACTCTTAAAAGTTAACGCAAAGTGAAGGCTCAATCCTCAGAGAGATTCTGAGAGTTGAGCCTTTGTTTTATTCTTGCCAATTGGGCAGGTAACAAACCTGCCCTCCCAGCGCAATCTTACTTGTGTCCGCAGCAACCACCCTCGTGATGCTCGTGCTTGATGCCGCCCTCCACAGCCTGATGCTGGTCACGGAGCAAATCATTCACGGTCTTCACAGGATTGAATGTGCCCAGAGGCACCTCTACGAATACGGTGTTCCAATCGCTCATCGCACCATTCCACAATCCTGGCAACTCCAATGCCTTGAGGTCCTTGCCGTTCTTGCTCTTGCTAGAGATGAAGCCCGTGCTAGGGTCCACATACTTAGGCAGGTCGAAGGCATTGCCCTGGTAATCCTTGGTAGCGCAAACGAGGTCTACTGGGTTGAAATGAGTACCCTCGGTAAACATCTTCATGTACTCCTCATTGTTCTTGTCTATCTGAGAACTCTCCAATATCTGGAGGCTCACGGTGCCATCGCTGTTGTATGTGAGGAATGGACCGCCACCAGGCTCGCCCACATTCTTAACCACACCACATACACGCATAGGGCGGTTGAGCTTCTTGCGCAGATAGATAACCAAGTCGGCATCCTCCAGTTCCTTGATGTCAGCCTTGCGGCAGCAGAGATCACGCTGCAAGAATCGGATGATCTCCTCCAGCTTCTCGTGGTTGTACTGACCAGAGTCCAACACCTTCAGATACTCAAACGCCTTCTTCTGGAGGGTTACCAATACGCCCGCAATCACCTGCTTCCAGGTTACGGTCTCGCCCTTCAATCTATCAGGTACCACATTATCAATGTTCTTGATGAATACCACGTCGGCATCTATCTCGTTGAGGTTCTCGATGAGCGCACCATGGCCGCCTGGACGGAAGAGAAGCGAACCATCCTCATTGCGGAATGGCGTGTTGTCTGGGTTGGCAGCGATGGTATCAGTGCTTGGCTTCTGCTCGGAGAAGGAGATGTTGTACTTGATGCCATAGCGCTCAGCATACTTGTCTGCCTTCTCGGCTACCATCGCCTTGAAGAGCTCCAAGTGGTCGTGAGATACGGTGAAGTGTACGTTAGCCTCGCCATTGCTGCTGGCATAGAGCGCAGCCTCCACCAAGTGCTCCTCCATAGGGGTGCGCACCTCGTCCTCATACTCATGGAACTGAAGCAAGCCCTTAGGCAACTGACCGTAGTTCAATCCCTCTGGCTTGAGGAGATTAGCCACGACAGCCTTGTAATCGCCCTTCTTGATGAGGCACATGATGCCCTTCTCGTTATTGACATGGCACTTATCGCAGAGAGCCTTGCGGAAAGCAAACTTCTTGATATTCTCGAAGAACTGTTTTTCGAAATCGGTCGTAGGCACATCGTATGGCGCATCAAGGAAGGCAAACATATTCTTGAACATACGACTGGCAGCACCAGAGGCAGGCACAAACTTCACTATCTTGTGTCCCTCAGCCTTATAGTCGTTCCAAGCCTTTTCGTAGCCCTCCACCTCATCGGCAGTAGGAGCCACAATGCCCTTACCAATGGCTGCCGCACCCTCAAGCTTGAGGAATGGGAAACCATTCTTGATTTGTTCCAACTGATGTTCAATCTGCTGCTCGGAGATGCCGCGAGTAGCGATTTGGTTTAGATCTTGTTGATTCATCATACCATTATTTAGTTATTATATGTAATCAATGACAGTTACTGTTATGGTAGCAAAATATGTTATTTTTCACTATCCATGCCACAAATTTAGTTATTTTTTCTGATAATAGGAAATATTTCCCCATTTTTTTGTACCTTTGCAATGAAAATTTAACTAAGTAGGCGTTTTTTAATGCCAAATCAACATAGGAGGGAATCCAAAATGAACGAGACATTTACATTTACACCAGAAGAAAGAGAGCAAACACTACAGATTCTGGAGAGACTGAGAGCCGCAGCAGGCGACACATTCAAGCCTGAAGACGAGGCGCACCTGAGAGAAGACATCCACCATGCCTTCGAAAACCATCAGATCAAGCGCAACGTGTTTGGCATGAACCCTATCCTAGCCGCCCTGCAAACAGCGGAAATAGCAGTCAACGAGATAGGTCTGAAGCGTGATGGCATCATCGCCATCCTGATGCAGACCAGCGTCATCGACGGATACCAGACCATCGAAGACATCCACAAGAAATACGGCGACAGCGTGGCGCACATCATCAGCGGCCTGCTCCGCATCCACGACCTCTATAAGCGCAACCCTATCATCGAGAGCGAGAACTTCAGAAACCTCCTCATCTCCTTCTCCGAAGACATGAGAGTGATTCTCATCATGATAGCCGACCGTGTGAACGTGATGCGCCAGATACGTGACACCAACCAGCTCGATGCCAAGCACGAGGTGAGCGAAGAGGCAAGCTACCTCTATGCCCCACTCGCCCACAAGTTGGGCCTGTACAAGTTGAAGAGCGAGCTGGAAGACCTGAGCCTCAAGTATCTGGAGCACGATGCCTACTACATGATCAAGGAGAAGCTCAACGCCACCAAGGCTGCACGTGATGCCTACATCGCCCGCTTCATCAAGCCTATCCAGGAGAAGCTCGACGCGGCAGGACTGAAATATCACATGAAGGGCAGAACCAAGAGCATCCACTCCATCTGGCAGAAGATGAAGAAGCAGCAGTGCGCCTTCGAGGGCGTGTACGATCTCTTCGCCATCCGCATCATCCTCGATGCGCCTAGAGACAAGGAATATATGATGTGCTGGCAGACCTTCGCCCTCATCACCGATATGTATCAACCTAACCCAAAGCGTATGCGCGACTGGCTCTCGGTGCCTAAGAGCAATGGCTATGAGAGCCTGCACACCACCGTGCTGGGACCTGAGAACAAGTGGGTGGAGGTACAGATCCGCACCGAGCGCATGGACGACATCGCCGAGCACGGACTCGCTGCCCACTGGCGATACAAGGGCATCAAGCAGGGAGAAGGCGGCATAGACGAGTGGCTTGCCAACATCCGCGCCGCATTGGAGAGCAACGACGACCTGCAACTGATGGACCAGTTTACCACCGACCTGAAGGAAGACGAGGTATACGTGTTCACCCCGAAGGGCGACCTGCTCAACTTCCCGAAAGGAGCCACCGTGCTGGACTTCGCCTACTACATCCACTCACGCATCGGCAACACCTGCGTGGGCGGCAAGATCAATGGCAAGGCAGTAACCTTCCGACAGGAATTGCACTCGGGCGACCAGGTGGAAATCCTGACCCAGAGCAACCAGAAACCTCGCCAGGAATGGCTCAACATCGTGCAGACCTCCAAGGCGAAAGCCAAGATTCGTCTCGCCATCAAGGAGACGCAAAAGAAGGATGGCCTCTACGCCAAGGAACTGCTGGAGCGACGCTTCAAGAACCGCAAGCTGGAGATAGACGAGAGCATCATGGCACGCATCATCAAGAAGATGGGCTACAAGGAAAACTCAGACTTCTACAAGGATGTGGCAGAGGAGAAGCTGGACGTGAACACCGTGATCGAACGATACATCGAGGAGCGTGACCACGACCTGAACCTCACCAACACAAGCAAGCCCGCCGAGAGCGCCGAGAACTTTGAGTTTGAGAACCCTACCGACGAGTTGATGAAGCAGAACGACGACGTACTAGTCATCGACGAGAACCTGAAGGGCATCGACTTTGAGCTGGCTCACTGCTGCCACCCTATCTATGGCGACCCAATCTTCGGTTTCGTCACCATCAACAAGGGCATCAAGGTGCACCGCATGGACTGCCCTAACGCCAAGGAACTGCGCCGCCGTTTCGGTTATCGCATCGTGAAGGCGAAGTGGAGCGGCAAGGGTACCAGCAAGTATGCCATCACCCTGCGCATCATCGGCAACGACGACATCGGCATCGTGAGCAACATCACCAACATCATCTCCAAGGAAGACAAGCTCATCATGCGAGGCATCAACATCTCATCAAAGGATGGCCTCTTCTCTGGCAACGTAACGGTGATGATAGATGACGCCACCAAGACCGAATCGCTCATCAAGAAGCTGGCTGCCGTCAAGGGAGTAAAGCAAGTAACGAGAATATAAAATAAAAAAGTCCCGCAAAATGCGGGACTTTTTTATTTAGCCTTATTCAGTCGCTTAATCACGGAGTAAGCATCATAGAGGCCCAGCTCTCCAGCCTTGGAGAGGTCTTGGATGCCCGTCTGCTTGTTGCCACTCTTCGCACGCGCGATACCTCTATTATAATAAGCCTCAGCCATGCGGTTGTCTATACGTAGGGCGATGGTGTAATCATCTATCGCCTTAGAAAGCTCGTTTCTGCCAGCATGCTGGTTACCTCTGTTATAATAGATGTAAGCATTGTTAGGATTCAAGCGGATGGCATCGCTGAAGTCAGCCTCAGCCGAATGGATATTGGTAATACCCTTGCCCTCTGACTTATTGAATTCATCCATCTCTGCCTGGCATACAGCGCGCTGCCAATAAGCCAACGAGCTCTTATCATCCAAAGAGAGATACTCAGTAAAATCGCTGATGGCAGCCTCGAAGTCGCGAAGCACACTGTGGGCGATAGCACGACGCATCAAGATACGCTTCTTCATCTCGTCGCTCTTAGCCACGCTCAGGTCGGCAGAAAGCTTATCTATCAAAGAGAACACCTTCATCGAGCCATTCTCATCCAGCTGCTCCTTGCTGCAAACGATATAGATCTTGTCACTCTTAGCCTGCTGATTGAGGGCATCCACCTCCTTGTCAAATGCCTGCACCCCACTCACATTCTGCGTGTTAGGGAAGTAAGACAATTGATACATAGGCAGATAAGCCGTCTCCACCTGTCGGTTCTGCACCCTACCACGATACTCGCTCTTATAATTGTGCTCATACTTTGGCTCATCATCCACCACGAGCGAAGCAAACTTGTTAGGGTCTATCTCCGAACGCTTGCGCATCTCCTTCTTGGTCTTGGCGCTCCAGCGTGGCTGGATGCCGATGTGCTTGTTCATCTGAGCCTTGAAGATACGGAACTCATCCATCTCCGCCTTGCCCGTCATGCCCAAGCGACGATAACAGTTGGCACGATAAGAGAGACCCGTCCAGAAGTTAGGAAACTGGTCGATGACCGTACTGTAGTCGCGGATGGCAGCACGCAGGTTGCCGGTCTTATCATGCAAGAGGGCACGATTGAAGATGGCCATGAAGTTCTTTGGCTCCATCTTGATTACAAAGTCGAAGTCGGTGATGGCTCGGTTGTCATCGCCCAACTGCACACGCATCAAGCCTCGGTTGTAATGAGCCAGGAAGTTATTGGGATCCAAGTCTATCGCATTGTCGTAATCGCTCATCGCCCCTCGCAGATTGTTGAGGTTGATGCGCGCCAAGGCACGATTGATGTAGCTGTTCACATTGTTAGGCTTGAAGTGGAGCGACTTGGTAAGTGCCTCATCCGCCGTCTTCCACTCCCTGCGAGCCAAAGCCATATAGGCACGAGTGGTCCACGCATCGCCATCGAATGGATTGAGTTCCAAGCTCTTGTCGAGCCATTTCTCCGCCTGCACCGTATCCTTCTGGTGCAGATATACCTCCGCCTTGAGCGAATAAGCATTGGAGTAATCCTTCCACTTGGTGATGATGGTGTCCAGTTCGAGCTGAGCCACATCATACTTCTTGTTCTCCATCTGGCAGAGCGCACGGTTGAACCAATAGTTGCGGTTGCGAGGCTCCAGTCGGATGGCGGCATTATAGTCGCTGATGGCGTCATCATATCTATCCTGACGGATACGGCAGATGGCACGCAAGTCGTAAATATCGTTGATATAAGGGTTCAGGTGCAACGCCTCCGAGGCATCACTCTCCGCACCCACATAGTCATCTAGATTGAACTTGGCCACACTGCGGTAATACCAAGGCTCATAGAGATAAGGCTTGGCACCGATAGCAAGATTAAAATATTTGATGGAAAGCACGAAGTCCTCGTAATAGAGAGCACTTCTACCCGCCGTAATCAGGCGGTCTACCCTATATTGAGCTGATGCTGACAAGCCTGCCAGCACCAGCATAAATGTTACTAATACCTTTTTCATAAAAACTTTTAGAAACTATCGACGAATCTTGGTGCGATAGCTGCAACGGAACTTGCCCTTGATGATGTTCTTGAGCTTGCCCGCAATCATGTTCTTGCGCAATGGAGAGACGCGATCCACAAACATGGTACCCTCCAAATGGTCGAACTCATGCTGCATCACACGAGCCAAATAGCCCTCTACCCACTCATCATGCTCCTGGAAGTCCTCGTCCATATACTTCACGTGGATGCGAGTTGGGCGAACCACCTTCTCGTTGATGCCAGGTATAGAGAGGCATCCCTCGTCGGAAGAGTCCTTGTTCTCCTCATCATATTCCAAGATGTGAGGATTGATAAAGGCATGACGGAATCCCTTGTATTCAGGGAGATCATCGCTCAGCACGTCGAGGTCAATAACCACCAGGCGGATGGCAAGACCAATCTGAGGCGCAGCCAAACCGATGCCACTGCTGGAATCGAGCGTCTCATACATGTTATTGATAAGCTCCTTGAGCTCTGGATAATCTGGAGTAATATCTTCAGCCACTTTTCTCAACACAGGCTGACCATATATATAAATAGGTAAAATCATCTTCTTGATTGCAAATAATCTTGTAAAATAATGGTGGCACTGATCTCGTCCACCAATCCTTTGTTTTCTTTTCTCACTTTCTTTTTCACACCCCCATCTATCATGGCACGATGAGCCAGCACGCTTGTGAATCGCTCGTCGTAATACTCGATAGGGACTTCGGGATGAGCCTTGCGCCAACGATTGTAAAAGTTCTCCACACGCGCCAGGTTCTCACTGGGCTGTCCATTGGGCTGCATCGGCTTTCCTATCACAATGCGCTCCACCTGCTCCTTCAGTATGTATTGTTCCACAAAGGCAAAGAGCTCGGGTGTAGCAACCGTGGCCAATCCATTGGCTATGATTTGCAATGGATCGGTCACGGCTATTCCGGTACGTTTCTTACCGTAATCTATTGATAATATTCGCATGAATCTATCAAAATGCTTATTTCATCAATGTATCTAGCACCCTAGGGATTACTTCTTGAGAAGCAACCAAGCATCAGGATACTTACCTGCACGGAGCTGATTGCGGCTCTTTACAGCGCCTGTCTTGTCAGCAAATGTAGATGCTACCACGCGATACATGTTGCGCTCACTATTGAATACCACCTGAGAATCGTAGCCTGCGCTCTTCAATGTGCTAGCCAAGCCCTCGGCATTAGCCTTGAGAGAGAATGAACCTACCACTACGCTGTAAGCCTGAAGACCAGAACCAGAAACGAGAGATACATTCTCCTGACGAACAGTAGCATTGTCCACCTCTGTTGTAGTAGACTCAGAAGGGGTTGTTGTCTCCAAAGGAGTAACCACTGGCTCTGTAGCTACTGGAGCCTCAGCTGCCTGCTGAGCTTCCTGCTGCTGTGCCTTCTCGTATGCCTTCTTATAAGCACTCTCCTTAGATGTGCCACAACTAGCCAATGCCAAAACTGCACACATACCTACGCTTAATACTGTTAATTTCTTCATAATCTTAATAATGATTTTTATTAATTATACTTCTTATTTATTATTCTACTATTAACGCATCGCAAGCCCAGTCTGAACCAACTGAAACTTAATTGCACTGCGAAAATACAAATAATATCGCAAAAAAGCGAATAAATGGCGCATAAAGTTTGTTAATTCAAGGTAATACAACACTTTTAACTAAAAATTAAGACTAAAATGCTTGGAATTTGGAGAATAATTCGTATATTTGCAGATGAAAATCGTTTAACGTTTAAAACTTAGAAATTATGAAGACATTAGGTTACATTGGTGCTTTCCTCGGTGGAGCTATCGCAGGTACAGCACTCGGTTTGATTTTCGCACCAGAGAAGGGTGAGGATACACGTAGCAAAATAGCAGGCGCAGTAGATGACTTCTGCAAGAAGCACGACATCAAGTTGAGCCGCAAGGACGTGGATGACTTGGTAGACGACATCCAGGATGCTGCTCCTGAGGTCTAAGACGCTTGGAGCTAAGATTGTTTTTACAAACTTAAGATTGCATGATGTTCTCTAACGATAAAAACGTAGAAACCATCGGGCAGCTCGTAGAGGTGCTCAAACATTACATCGGGCTTCAGTCTGAATACCTGAAGCTCGATGTTGTGGATAAAGTGGTCAGGTTGCTCACGGCCATCACCATGACGGTGGTGCTGCTGGGCTTGTTTGTCATGGCCATCATCTACCTGTCTTTCGCTGCAGCCTATGCACTGGCGGGCTTGATAGGAAGCACGGCTCTCGCCTTCTGCATCATTGCGGGAATATACCTATTTATATTAATACTATTCGTTATATTCCGACATCAATGGATAGAAAGACCGCTCGTCAAGTTCTTGGCTAGCCTGCTGATGCAGTAATTCACCCGCTCATCTTGACAAGACGACAAGTCTGAGCAAGATGATTAACTATTCTTTATAAGATGATTAACTATTCTTTATAAGATAATCAACTAATCTTTATGAGATGACTAACTATTCAGAAACACCCACTTACAATTCACTCGCCGAGATTCGTCTGCGCAAGGAATTGATACGCAAGGATATTGAGATGGATGATGCCAAGATCAAGAAACTTTGGCACACGCTATTTACCAAGCCCGATGCATTGTCCAAGAATGCAAGCAAGGGCAAACGACTGCAGAGCATGTTCAACATCGGAGCCGGAGCTTTCGATGGAGCTTTGCTTGCATGGAAACTTTATCGTAAATTTAAGAGATAATGTTGTTTTTCAAAAGACATAAAAAAGGGCCACCGCTGTGGCCCGACCTTGTTAACCTTAAATCTAATACTATGAAAAACACACGTGCAAAAGTAATCACTTTTCGTGAAATCCGCAAGCATTTCTTTCAAAATCTCTCATTTTTAAATAATAATTAACTCTTAGCGTGCGATTTTAACTTTCTTAAATTCACATCATTCTACTTCTATCTCCATTCCATCATATCCAAACTCAAAGCCCTCAGGCAATCGAGAGTTGGCTGCATCATGCAAGCCTATCTGATGAGTAACATGGATGAGATAGGTCTTCTTTGCCCCTATCCTTCTTGATACTTGGATGGCATCATCCACCAACTGATGGCTATGATGCGGCTTGTCGAAACGCAGGGCATTGATGACCAATGTCTCCACGCCTTCAAGATAAGCATATTCCTCTTCCGCCATCGACTTCATATCGGTGATATAGGCAAACTTGCCAAAACGATAGCCCAGGATAGGCATCTTATCATGCATCACACGGATAGGCATCCAATATATATCTCCTATTTTATAATGATGATGCGGCAAAATAGTATGGAGAGCTAGCTTGGGAGCACCGGGATAAAGCTTCTCATGATCCTTCGGAAAACAGTAAGGCATCGTATGAGGAAGACTGCTCGTGATGAGTTCATCACCATAGATATTGATGTCGCCATATACGCAGAAGCCACGCAGGTCGTCGATGCCGCCCACATGGTCGTAATGGATATGCGTGATGAGCACGCCATCCACCTTGCGATAAGGCACACGGAGCAACTCCTGGCGAATATCGGGACCTGCATCTATCAAGATGCGGGTGCTCTCCGTCTCCACCAACGCTGCACAGCGCAGTCGGTTATCGTGCGGATCCTTGCTACGGCACACCTCGCAATCACATCCCAAAACAGGAACACCGCTAGATGTTCCTGTTCCCAATAATGTTATCTTCAATTTCTTATCCATACAATATTATTTTTAGGCACGGATTCACTTAACATTCACCTCAGGATGAATCTCTATGCCAAACTTCTCGAACACATCCTTGCGAATGGTTTCACAGAGCTTCACGATTTCCTCGCCCGTGGCTCCTCCACGATTCACCAGCACCAATGCCTGCTTATCATGTACGCCTGCTCTGCCGAGGCTCTTGCCCTTCCAGCCACACTGGTCGATCATCCAGCCTGCAGGAATCTTCTCATGTTTAGCATCTATCGTGTAATGAGGCATACCTGGATACTGGGCGGCAAGCTCATCATACTTCGCCTTCTCCACGATAGGATTCATGAAGAAGCTGCCGGCATTTCCCTCCACCTTAGGGTCAGGGAGCTTGGCGTTGCGAATCTCGATGATGACATCACGAAGTTGCTGGGCTGTAGGCTCGGCGATATGCTTGGCGGCAAGAGATGCACGGATATTACCATAATCCAAGTCGGGAGTGAAAGTCTTGCTCAAGCGATAGATGACATGGGTTACGAGATACTTGTCTCTCCACTCATGCTTAAACTTGCTCTGGCGATAACTGTACTGGCAGTCGGCATTGTCAAAGTTCACCACCTTGCCCGTAGCTATCTCCACGGCCTCCACCTTATATATAATATCCTTGGCCTCCACACCGTATGCACCGATGTTTTGCACTGCGCTCGCTCCCACTTCGCCCGGAATGATGCTCAGGTTCTCCGCACCATGGTATCCATGCTCCACGGCATAAGCCACCACGTCATCAAACACCTCGCCACTACCACACTTCAAGAAAACGGAGCCTTTCTCATTCTCCTGATTCTCGAAGGAAGAGTTCTCCATTACCTCGATGCCCATGATGGCAGAATGAAGCACCGTGCCTTGGTAATCGCCTGTGAGCAACAGGTTACTGCCGCCGCCCAAGATGAGCAGTGGCTGGTCAGCCTCCGTCAAAGAGGCAACAAGCTGCTGCGCCTCCTCTACAGATGCATACTCCACGAATCGACTGCACTTGGCATCGATACCAAACGTATTGTGAGCCAACAGGCTATAATCTTTCAAATCCTTCATAAAGTAAAGTTTTTACATGTCCAGTTTTGTGAGCAACCACTTGCCCCCTACCCTGCGGAAGGTAAGCTTCGTCTCCAGTCCATTGGCAATACCACGAATCACGAAAATCTTCTGATTACTCTCCGTGTACTTCTGTCCGTAGATGATATTGTATATCATGCCATGAGGCAACTGGGGGGCAAAGGCTGGCCATGTCTCTGGCTCAATGTCGCCCGTCATCGTGCTGAAGTCATCGTCTGGATCAGGCCCCGTAAACTTCACAGGGTTGTGCAGATGCTGTGCCTGGAAAGCAGAGTCGGTGGCAAACTTACCATAGAACTTCAAGAAGCTGCCGTTCATGTTCTGATACATCGGCTTGTAGTTGATGCTCGTCATCATCCACTGGCCATTGATGCGATTGAAGAGGAACTGCTGCACCTTCTTCTTATGGTAGAACACTTTCTCTATGACCACATGGTCGATGGTGGTATCCTTCACCAGATTCATCTGCTTCTTGTTGTCGAAGATAAGCGTATAGTAATCCTGGCGCATAAAGAAGTGCTCCATCTTCCAATGGTTCTTCTCTATCTTCTTAGCCAACTTGCCATTATGATATACAGGCAGAGGGAAGACAATGCGCTTCATCTGCAACTTGCGGTTCGCCGCGAAATTGAAGACGAAATCATCAAACAACTCGTCAGCCGCCTTAGGCATCGGAGTCTCCTCTATCAGTTTCTCAGTAGAGTCCATAGACTGAGTGTCGGCAACAGCCGTATCGGCTATGACCGAATCTTGGGTGGCAGCAGGCTTCTTGTCGGTGCACCCAACGGAGGTAAAACAGACGATGGTTAAGACCGCCATCAAGACTGTTATTAAAGAGAGTTTCTTCATAAACTTATAAAATTTCTCAAATTTTCCATGCAAAAGTACAACTTTCTTTTGAGATATTTCAATATTTGAGCAAAAAATGTTATCTTTGCACGCAAAAAAGACAATTTAATAGATATGTTATTAGAAAAAATAGAAGAACTCTTGAAAGAAGTGGACGCTCTGAGCGCTCAAAACGCAGACGAGGTAGAGCAGCTTCGACTCAAGTATCTCAGCAAGAAGGGTGAGATCAACGCCCTTATGGCCGACTTCCGCAATGTGCCAGCCGACCAGAAAAAAGAGGTAGGTATCAAGATCAACGAACTGAAGCAGGCTGCCCTTGCCAAGATCAATGGCTTGAAGGAGCAGATGGAGGAAGCCGATGCATCTAGCGATGACATCGACTTGACCCGCACAGCCTATCCAGTGGCTCTCGGTACACGCCACCCTCTCACCGTGGTTAAGAACCAGATCATCGACATCTTCTCTCGCATGGGCTTCACGCTCTATCAGGGGCCAGAGGTGGATGATGACAAGCACGTATTCACCATGCTCAACTTCGCAGCCGACCACCCAGCTCGTGATATGCAGGACACCTTCTTCATCGAGCAGAGCGATCCTAGCGATGTAACTAAGAATGTGCTCCTCCGCAGCCACACTTCTGGCGACGAGGCTCACTATATGGAGACCCACGAGCCACCTATCCGTGTGCTTTGCCCAGGTCGTGTATATCGTAATGAGGCTATCAGCGCCCGTGCTCACTGCTTCTTCCATCAGGTAGAGGGCTTGTACGTGGACAAGAACGTTAGCTTCACCGACTTGAAGCAGGTGCTCCTCACCTTCGCTCGTGAGATGTTTGGAGCCGACACCAAGATCCGCCTGCGTCCTAGCTACTTCCCATTCACCGAGCCTAGCGCCGAGATGGATATCTCCTGCAACATTTGTGGCGGCAAGGGCTGTAACTTCTGCAAGCATACCGGTTGGGTAGAGATTCTAGGTTGCGGTATGGTAGACCCTCACGACTTGGAGGCTTGCGGCATCGACAGCAATGTTTACACCGGCTATGCCTTCGGTATGGGTGTGGAGCGTATCACCAACTTGAAGTATCGTGTGAGCGACCTGCGTCTCTTCTCTGAGAACGACACCCGATTCTTGAGAGAATTCGAGTCAGCGAAGTAAAGCACTCGCTACTATAATAGAAAGCAACGCAATTTTACATATTACAAACTTTAGTATATAGGTCTATATGTTAGCCACATACTAACATATAGGCCTTTTACTTTTTAAAAAAACCTCAATACATTATGAAGAAAATTGTATTTAAATCTGCCCTCTTCCTTACTTTGGGCACAGTGACTTTAAGTTCTTGCATTGGTTCTTTCGGTTTGACCAACAGTGTACTTAGTTGGAACAAGCGTGCTACTGGCAACAAGTTCGTCAACGAATTGATTTTCATCGTTATCAGTCCTGCATACGCAGTATGTTCTGTTGCAGACTTGTTCGTACTCAACTCTATCGAGTTCTGGACAGGCGAAAAGGTGATTGCCGAAGTTGGCAAGACCAAGGACGTAATGGGTAAGGATGGTCGTATGTATGCCATCAAGACATTGAAGAACGGTTACGAGATTACCGACCCAGAGGGTGAGAAATCATACTTTGTATTCAACAAGAAGAAAAAGAGCTGGTCATACAGCAAGGATGGCGATATCCGTGAACTCTTCAGCTTTAATGAGGATGGCAGCATCCAGGCTTGCTTGCCTAACGGAGAGAAGATGAACGTTCCAGCCGACGAGAATGGTCTTTTCCAAGTTCGTATGGCCATGAACGATGGTTTGTATTACGCATTCAATAAATAATACACATTATTGTATATAGGCTCATTCCGAGTTGGGAAGAGGCTCATTCCGAGTTGGGAAGAGGCTCATTCCAAGTGGAGATGTGGCTTACTTAAAACGCAAAAGAGGCTTACTTGAAACGGAAGTAAGCCTCTTTTTATTATCTTGAATATAAGATTTCTTACCTTAATTATATAAATGCGAGTGCAAAAGTACTAAGAAAATGTGACATCCCAATACCAAACCTTTGGTATTTTTATAATAAATGTGCAGATTCTGCGTTAAATAGTGTATGAAACAAAGAATATTCGTGATCACAATATGCCTGATAGCCACGCTGAGGATGATGGCGCAGGAATTTACACTGCAAGGCAGGGTAACCGATGAGGACAACAACCCTGTGGAGCTAGCCACCGTATCCGTGGCGAGCCAGGGCAAGGTAGCTTTTACTTCCTTGAAGGGTGAGTTTAAGATGCAGTTGCATTCGGCTGATAGCGTGCCCGTTAAGTTCTCCATGATTGGCTATAAGACCAAGGTGAGAACTCTGAGAAAGCCTCGTGGCAAGCAGACGCTGCAAGTGGTATTGCACACCGACGCCACCATGCTGGGCGATGTGAACGTGACGGGCGAAAAGCTACAGACCGACCAGACGCAGGACATCAAGATCAAGGACATCAAGATGGCTCCTTCTGCCAACGGCAATGGCGTGGAGGGCATCATCCAGCAGCAGGCAGGCGTGAGCACCCACAACGAGTTGTCATCCCAATATAATGTGCGTGGCGGTGCCTTCGACGAAAACTCCGTATATATAAATAATGTGGAAGTGTATCGTCCCTTCCTCGTGCGCAGCGGACAGCAGGAAGGACTCTCCGTCATCAACCCTTACATGGTGGACAAGATTGGATTCTCCACAGGTGGATATGGGGCGAAGTATGGCGACAAGATGAGTTCGGCTCTCGACATCACCTACAAGAAATTGAAGGCGAAGGGCAAGAAGCCTATCTGGGAAGGCAGCGCGGCTGCAAGCCTTCTGGGGGCAGATGCCTACATCGGACTGGGCACCCAGAAACTGTCATGGCTCAACAGCGTACGCTACAAGACTACCAGTTATCTGCTCGGTTCGATGGAGACCAAGGGCGAATACAAGCCAAACTATCTGGACTATCAGACCTATCTGAGCTATCAGCCCAACAAGCGATGGACGGTGGACTTCATCGGCTATATCTCCGACAACCATTACAACTTCGAGCCATCTGACCGTGAGACCACCTTCGGAACGATGCAAGACGTGAAGAGCTTCCGAGTGTACTTCGACGGACATGAGAAAGACCGATTTCTCACCTACTTCGGCACTCTCGGCCTCACTCGCCACATCACCGACAACACGAGCGTATCGCTCCTGGGAAGTGCATTCTACACCAAGGAGCAGGAGAAATACGACATACAGGGACAGTACTGGCTAGACCAGACAGAGACCTCCGAGAACCTGGGCGTGGGAACCTACTTTGAGCATGCGCGCAATTACCTCACCGCCAAGGTGATGAGTGGCAAGCTGATGCTGAAGCACAAGACCCGCAAGCACGATGTGGAGACCGCCCTCACGCTGAAGAAAGAGCGCATCGAGGAGAACTCGGTGGAATATGAGATGCGAGATTCTGCCGGCTATAGCATTCCGCACAATGGCAAGGACCTCTATATGGTGTATTCGATGAAGGCGAAGAACAAGCTCGATGCCAACCGCGTGGAGGCTTATCTGCAAGATACTTACCGATTTACGAGCGGGAGAGATTCTCTTTCCCCTACCCATTACACGCTGAACTATGGTATCCGTCTGAGCCACTGGAGCTTCAACAAGGAGACCATCCTCAGTCCTCGTGTATCGCTCTCCATCATCCCTGCGGGGCATGAGAACACCACATGGCACTTTGCAGCCGGTCTCTATTATCAGGCACCATTCTTCAAGGAGCTGCGAGATACCTCCACCGTAAACGGCATCACCGTGGCTAGCCTCAACGAGAAGATCAAGAGCCAGCGAAGCATCCACTTCATCGCCGGCTACGACTACCGATTCAAGGTAAACGAGCAGCGATATAAGTTCTCTGCCGAGGCTTACTACAAGGCCTTGGGCAACATCGTGCCTTACTCGGTGAGCAACGTGAAGGTGGTATATTATGGCGAGAACAAATGTACGGGCCATGCTGCCGGCATCGACTTCAAGCTCTATGGCGAGTTTGTGCCAGGCACCGATTCCTGGATCAGCCTCTCGCTGATGGACACCAAGATGAAGCTCAATGGCAAGAGCATCCCTCTGCCTACCGACCAGCGATATGCCGTGAACCTCTTCTTCACGGACTACTTCCCAGGCAGCAAGCGTTGGCAGATGTCGCTGAAATTAGCCTTTGCCGATGGATTGCCATTCGCCGCACCGCATAGAGAGTTGGAAACCAACAGTTTCCGTGCCCCAGCCTATCGCCGTGCCGACATCGGCATGAGCTATCAGTTGCTCGACAACAAGCATCATGAGAAGAAGACATTCCTCAAGAACGTGATGCTCGGCGTGGACTGCCTCAACCTCTTCGGCATCGACAATGTGAACAGCTACTATTGGGTGACCGATGTGACCAACCAGCAATATGCCGTTCCGAATTATCTGACGGGCAGACAGCTGAACGCAAGAATTCTCTTGGAATTCTAGCATTTTATTCAAAAATCATAAGATTTCTAAATATTTAACCGTAGATAGTGCGCTATCTGCGGTTTTTTTCGTACCTTTGCACGGAATTATGATAAATCGACTATTCCAAGTGGGATTTCGAACATCATTCATGAAAGAATAAAAAGAAGAAATAAATACATAATAATCAATTATGAGCAAACAAATAGAAAAGATTAAGGAGCTGATCGCTAAGCGCGAACAGGCTCGTCTTGGCGGTGGCGAGAAGGCCATCGAGAAGCAGCATGCACGTGGCAAATATACCGCTCGTGAGCGTATCGAAATGTTGGTAGACGCCGGCAGTTTCGAGGAGTATGACATGTTCAAGTTGCATCGTTGCACCAACTTCGGCATGGAGAAGAAACAATACCTCGGCGATGGCGTGGTAGCAGGTAGTGCTACTATCGCAGGCCGCTTGGTTTATGTATATGCTCAGGACTTCACCGTAAATGGTGGTTCACTCTCTGAGACTATGGCACAGAAGATTTGCAAGGTAATGGATATGGCTATGACAATGGGCGCACCTGTCATCTGCATGAACGACTCTGGTGGTGCTCGCATCCAGGAGGGTATCTGCGCACTCGCTGGTTATGGCGAGATCTTCGAGCGCAACATCCTCGCTTCTGGTGTTATCCCACAGATTTCTGCCATCATGGGGCCTTGCGCTGGTGGTGCCGTTTACTCTCCAGCCCTCACCGACTTCATCATCATGAAGGAGCAGACTTCTTACATGTTCTTGACAGGTCCTAAGGTGGTAAAGACCGTTACTGGCGAGGACATCGACGCTGAGCACCTCGGTGGTGCTTCAGTTCACGCTACCAAGAGTGGTGTTACCCACTTCGCTGCCAAGACAGAGGAAGAGGCTATCGAGATGATCAAGAGCTTGCTCTCTTACATCCCTAGCAACAACACTGAGGAGGCTCCACGCGTAGAGTGCACAGACCCTATCGACCGTATGGACGACTCCCTGAACGAGATTATCCCAGAGGATCCTAACCAGGCTTACGATATGTACAAGGTAATCGGTGCAGTGACCGACAATGGCGAGTTCTTCGAGGTTCAGCCTAAGTTTGCCAAGAACATCATCACAGGTTTTGCTCGCTTCAATGGTCAGAGCGTGGGCGTAGTAGCCAATCAGCCAGCAGCTTACGCAGGTGTATTGGATGTTAACGCCAGCCGCAAGGCAGCTCGCTTCGTACGCTTCTGCGATGCCTTCAACATTCCTATCGTATCTCTCGTAGACGTACCAGGATTCTTGCCAGGTACAGGTCAGGAGTACAACGCCGTTATCCAGCACGGAGCACAGTTGCTCTACGCTTACGGTGAGGCTACCGTGCCAAAGATCACTATCACATTGCGTAAGAGCTATGGTGGTAGCCACATCGTGATGGGCTGCAAGCAGCTTCGCGCAGACTTGAACTTCGCTTGGCCATCTTCTGAGATTGCCGTTATGGGTGCCAGCGGTGCCGTTGCCATCCTCTGCGGTAAGGAGGCTAAGGCTAAGAAGGAAGCCGGCGAGGACGTTAAGGCATTCTTGGCTGAGAAGGAAGAGGAGTATACAGAGAAGTTTGCTAACCCATACCAGGCTGCTCAGTATGGCTACATCGATGATGTGATCGAGCCACGCAACACTCGTTTCCGCATCTGCCGTGGTTTGGCTCAGCTCGCTACCAAGCGCCAGAGCTTGCCAGCTAAGAAGCATGGCTGTATGCCAATGTAAAGTTGAACTTTGAACTTTGAACTTTGAACTTTATGATAAGTTTTCTGGGATAAGTTCTTTAACTGAGAAAGAATAAATGGATAAGAATATTTATGCTGCGATTGCCATGGCACTCTATGAGTACCAGGGCAATAACGTACACGATAAGGAGCCTGGCATCATCACCATCAAGCCACGTCAGACGATGTGGAACGCCAAGTTCTTGAGTTTAACAGCTAAACCATAAAAAAGAAAAATGAAAGAGTTTAAATATACAATCGACGGAAAAGAATACAAGGTTCAGATTGAGGGTGTTGAGGACAACATCGCAAGCGTGAACGTGAATGGCGAAGCTTACAAGGTAGAAATGGAGAAGGAAGCTGAGCCTGAGAAGAAGAAGGTAGTGCTCGGCAAGCCAGCTGCCGCAGCTGATGAGGCTGAGGCTACTCCAGCTGCCAACGTAAATGCTGCCAATGCAGTGAAGGCTCCTCTCCCTGGTACTATCACCAGCATCGAGGTGGCTGTAGGTCAGGAGGTAAAGGCAGGCGATACTGTTGTCGTACTTGAGGCTATGAAGATGCAGAACAACATCGAGGCTGAGAAGGATGGCAAGGTAACAGCTATCTGCGTAAAGCCTGGTCAGGCAGTGCTCGAAGAGGATGCTCTCGTTGTTATTGAGTAATAAGCTTCTCAAATAACGAGATTTTCATTTCCTCGTTATCGAGTAAAAAAAAAACGAAAAAACTTTACGATTATGACAAGAAAGGGTCGCAAGCAGCAGAATGCTCTTGCGACCCTTCTTTGTAGGGGGTGGCGAGGAAAAAATATTTTCCTCGGGACGAAAATTTATTTTCCTCGGCACGTACTGATTTTTTTCCTCGGGAGGTTTTTCTTATATAGCTTCCCTATCAAGTCTTTTCCCCAAGCAAATATTCTTACAAGCAATTGTCCCTTGGTAATTACAAATTTCAAGAATTCCCTTACCACTGGGTTCTTGCTCTTACCAGCCGTTACGAGATAGAGATTTCGGGCAGGGGGCGAAGGATACTTGCCCTCATGTTAAGATGTCGGGACGCAACGCCATCGAATGGCCTACACTCGATGTTGACTTGGAAATTGATAGCTTAAAGCATCCAGAGCGTTACCCCCTCATTATGAAGAGGAACGAAATGGAAGTGCTATAAAATATCAAGAATATATATCAGAAGGAAGGTTACTGAAGTGCCTGTGAAGGAGAGGAACTAGGCCTAAGTGTTGATAAAGGAAGCCCGCTTCTTTATCATTTTACCTCCATCACCTCCGGATGCTCCGCCTTCTCCTGCTTCTTGAGTTTCTTCACCACCTCGCTATAGCTGTGGCGGAGCAAGCCTTGTATCATTTCATCTTCCAGAAGACCCGTGAGGTTTACTTGGTTCCAATGCTTCTTGTTCCAATGCCAAGCGGGCTCTATCTCGGGATGGTTCTCACGGAGTTCGAGGGCATAGTCGGGATGGCATTTCATCGTAACCCAGTCGGGGCGTTCCAAGTCGAGGCAAGCGAATATCTTGCCCAAGACCCGAAACACCAACGTGGTTTCGTCGAAAGGGAAATCCTCTGTGACGAGAGGCAGGGAGAGACAATACTCTCGGATGGATTCTATGTTCATAACTACATATTTCTGAATTTCACGCCGCTAAGTTAAGAATAATAATTGGAATGACCAAATTATTTGCCTATTATTTTTTGAGACCGATACTCATTGGGCGTCATCCCTACCCATCGCTTGAAGGTGCGGTTGAAATGGGAAATCCTTGATACGGCATGTACCATATCAAGGATTATTTACCCATTTTACTTTTCTATTACTTGCTCCAGCCAAACTTGACATTTGGCAAGGGAGCGGTGAAGTAATAATTCTGATCATTCTTCTGGTCTAGGAAGAGGACCTTCTTCATGCCAAAGAACGCCAAGCCCGATGGGAAGAGACGAGAGATGTCGGTTACGCCGCCGATGAGGGCTGGACTGTTCTGCGACAGGGTGAAATCCCATGCCTTGTCGAATGGCTGTGGGGCGCCCTCGGCTGGGTCATCCACCTCACAATTGATATTGATCAGAGAGGTCTGCTGGAAATTCTTGAAGAGCGGATTGCCCTCACCTGACGCCAAGCTGTGGATATCGGTGTCGTACCAGATGCCGAGACTGGCATCCTTTGCCATCTGCTTTACGCCCGTGGCGGTGGATGCGAAGTAATAGTTTGGAGTCATGCGAGCGTTGTCCATGTCGGCGCCATCCTGCTTTGGCTGCTTCAGGCCGAAGCGAGAATCGTAGATAAGGTTGTTGACCATCACTGGGCGAGCAGCCTTCTCCACCCAGATGCTGCCGCCCTTCTTGTTCTTGGAGCGACGCCAACCGCAGTTGACGATGGTGTTGTTATAGACCGTCATATCGGTGAGCGGGATAGCCTCGCTATTGCCTGCGTTGGAGAGCTTGAAGGCATTGGTGCAGGCGTTGTAGATGAGGTTATTAGCCACATCCAACTTGCAACCCGACTTCACGTTGATAGCCTCGCCACCATCTGCCGCATTGCCGCTGTCGGCAAAGATATTGTTGATGATAACTCCCTGTCCGCCTGTAAAATACGTTTGGTCGTTATAGTTATCGTGGAAGAAGCTATTCGCCATCACAAACTTGCCGTTCACATTGCAGAAATGGAAGGCTGGCACGCCGCCGTCGATGGTGGTCTTGAAGAGCTTGTTTTGGAAGGAGGCGGAAGATTCGGTTGGTGTGGCTCCAGCGTAGGCGATGTCTACGTGGTTCAATACCACCTCTTCTGAATTGTAGCCGCAGATGATGCCACCCCAGTCGGCTGGCTTCTTGGTGTCGGAGGTGATGGTTACGGGATGCTCCTCGGTACCCATGCAGTAGAGGTTGCCCAAGACCACGATTTCGATAGGCACCTGCACCTCGCTCTTGCAGGTTACGGTTACGCCCGGCTCGATGTAGAGCGATGTGCCCACGGGTATCTCCACGCTCTCGGTCAGGATAGTGTCCTTGGTCCAGACCAGCGAACCCTTAGGATATTCGGCGAGAGCCGTCTTGAAGACATCGGTGGAACCTTGGTTCTCCTGATTATCGCCCCCATTGTTGGTGTAATCGTATGGATTGATGTTGTCGTTCTCGCAAGATGTGGAGAACATGGCGGTGGCTGCTGCCATGGCTAGCATACACGCCCAAGTATTTATCTTTTTCATTTTATATTCTACATTATTAATTACAGTTTATATCTCACGCCCAAGAGGAATGTTCTGCCATATCGGTAGGTTCCCACGATGGTCTTGTCGCTCTTCTGTCCCTCGTACTGCAGGTTGCTCTCGTTCACGGTCTTGAGATAACGCTCGCGCTTGGCATCCAGCAGGTTGTTAGCCTTGAGGAAGATGGAGAGACCATTCCTGAATTGCTTCTCGGCACTGAGGTCGAGGCCAAACATCGCCTTGTCCCACTGGTCGGCATCCTTGAATGGGGAGACGAGGGCCAACTTCGTGCCCGTATAGGAGGCGGCAAGCTGGGCATTCCAGCCATTCTCGGTGTCCTTATACAGCAGAGAGAGATTGGCGGTATGAGGAGCCTGGTTCACCAATGGGCGGGTCTGCGTTACGCCGCTCTTATATTCCGCACTGCCCTCCTGATACTCTCTCTTAGAGGTAGTTATCTCAGAATGGGTGTAGGTATAGTTCGCCTTCAAGCCGAAGTGACGGATGTATTTGATGACGTCTATCTCGAATCCCATGTTCTTGGCATTTCCCAGATTATCAGGCATATAGTAAGCGTCGGCTCCACTGCCTATCTTGCCATCCGAGGTAACGAAAACCTGCTCTATTGGGTCCTTCAGATACTTATAGAATACGCCCGCCAGAATCTGCTCCGTCTTGCTAGGAAACCATTCCCAGCGCAGGTCCACGTTGTCGATGCGCGCCCTCCTCAGGTCGGGATTACCTTTTTCCATATACTCCTCGCCCATAATCTGATAAGGCACTATCTCGTAGAACCCTGGGCGATTGATGGAGCGATAGTAAGAGAGGCGCACGTTCATCTTCTGCGTAGGGGTCCACTTGATGGATGCCGATGGCAGATAATCCCAGTAGCTCTGCTCGCCCACCTGCCCCATGTTGCGGAACTTCTGCAGCATGGTGTAGATTTGGTTGGTATGCTCGGCACGGAAACCAGCGTTCAGCTCGCCAAGTTCCGACTTCAGGGTAACCATGGCATAGGCTGCGCCGATGTGCTCCTTGGAATCGTAATTAAGCTGAGATGCCTGAGAATAAGGGGTCTTCACCGTCCAGTCGATGGCGGCAAACTGGTCGAAGCCATTGCCATCCAAGCGTTGAGAGATGTTGGTAGGACCAAAGATATAAGAGTAATATCTATTGTTGCGCTCCTTGCGGCGATACTGCGCGCCCGCCTTCCAGAGGGCATCCAGCTTGTCGGAAAGACGGGTGTCGAGAGAGAGATTGATGTAGCCCGCCAAGTCCTTGTCGTCATTGTGCTGGAAGCGGCGCTCCATGTCCTTAGGCTGCGTCTTCAGGATGGTCTTGTTGCCGCTCCAGAGAGAAGAGCCATTGCCAGATGTACCATCCGAAGCATCAGATGCTCCATCAGCCTGCACGGTATTCGTCAGCGTGAGATACACTCTGTCTGGATCCTTCTCCTTTGCCTCGGAATAGAGACCCGACCAATCTACCGTAAAGTTCTTGGTGAGATGGTGCGTGCCCTTGAGATGGGTGGCAAAGATGCTCTGCGTCTGAGACAAGGAGCGGGTCTCGTCATCCTGCGTATAGGTATCGCTGGAGATGTATTCGGTGTTGATGCTATTGTTGTAGCGGATGCCCTTGGAGTTGGTGTTCACATACATGTTGTACCACTCCAGCTTGTGGTTGCCGAGGGTCAAGTCCACCTTGGCGTGAAGTCCGGCGGTGAGGTCGTGGATGCTGTAATAGCGATGCTGTAGGCTGCTGATATACATCGCCTGCTCGCCCGAAGCCATTTTTACGCTGTTATATGTGCGCTCGGTGCCTCGGAAGATATTCTGAATGCTACCAGCCAACATCACGCCGAGGCGATCCTTCCAAAATCGGTTGCCGATGCTCAGACCGCCGATGAAGTTAGGAGCTGGCATGGAGTGGCGGCTCACCTCGGTAGGTCCGTTCTTGAAGTCGGCCATCGAAGCCTTGTAGTCCTTGCCATACAGCTCGTAGGGAGCCTGCTTGGTGTAGTCGCTGCGGTTGGAGGAGAGATAATCCCTGCCACTCTTCATGAAGTAATCGCTCGTGCCCACGGCGGCATTCGCCTGTAGCAGGTAGTGGCTAGGCGCATCCTTCATCACCATATCCACCACTCCACCGGCTGCATCACCCTCCATATCGGCGGTCAACGACTTCGACACCACGAGACGGTCCATCAAGTCGGATGGGAAGATGTTGAGCGGGATGTATCGGTTTTTGTCATCAGGCGAAGGAATCTTCACGCCGTTCACCAGGGTATAGTTATATCGCTTGTCCATGCCTCGGAGGATGGCGTAGGAAGCCTCGCCCGAAGCATCTCGCTCCATCGTTACGCCCGATACGCGCTGGAGCACGCTCGCCACGTTGACATCAGGCGATAACTGGATGCTCTGCTGGCTCATCACGTTGAGCACGTTGCCCGCCGTCTTCTCCAGGTCGATGGCAGAGCGGTCGCTGTGATATTCCTTGTGGCCAGTAACCACCACCTCGCCCAACTGCTTGGCATCCTCCTCCAGACTGATTTCATATTTCTTTTTGGCCACGTCCACCACCATCTCCTTGGTCTTGTAAGACATGTAGGAGATGATGAGCGTCACCTTGCCTCGGTCGGGCAATTCGTGGAGCGTGAAGGAGCCATCCAGACCAGTCGTGGTGCTCAGCTGGGGCAATTCCTTCACCCTGATAACGGTACCGATGAGCGGTTCGCCCGTCTTGTTATCCTTTACAATTCCATCGAGTGTATGGGCATTCATCGCCATCACGAAGGCGATGAGCGCCGCACTCATCATGATTCTTTTCATTTATTTCGTCTTTTTAATTTCGTGTATGATATTTCCGTCCTTGTCTATCATCGAGAGGCGGAGCTGCTTCTTATCCACTGTTATCACGGAGAATCCATCGGCTGGGCTACAGAACTGGGTGCCGTCCACCGCCTTCACAGGGCGAGCGAGTGATGCGGAGGTGTTGACCACGTAGTCGATAGGGTCGCCCTTCTTTTGGATGTGCTGGAAGTTGTGGATATGGCCGCACGCATAGATTGCCACATTATTATATTTATGGAGGATAGGCATCACGCGCTTCTGCATGTCGAGGCGCTCCGATTCGCTCTTCTCGGTGTCGGCGTAGATGGGATGATGACCCACCACGATGACCCAGTCTTCATGGGCATTCTTCAAGGTCTCGTCCAGCCAAGAGAGCTGCGCCTGCATGTCCTCCTTTCGGGCATCAGGATAAGTCTCGGAGTCCTGGCGATACTTGTCGATGAGCGGAGCGGTGTCGAGGAAGACGACACGTACGGTGGTCTTCTTGTGGGTGAAGACCTTGGTGTAATACTTGGCTGGCATCATCCAGCGGCGACTGATGCTGCCATAGTGCAGGAAGGCGTCGGTGTTGCCACGATACTCATGGTTGCCGCACACTGGAAACCAGTCTATCATCAAGTCGGGATGCGAGTAGATGAGCTCGTAGTTGGTCATCCACAGCGGGTCTTGGAGCGATGCGATGCCATTGAAGTGGTGGATGTCGCCCACGGCAAGCACGCACTGAGGGTCTACGGTGCCCGCCATCTCGCCCATCAGTTCGGCGATAGTTTTCTGGTCGTAGTAGCCGTTGCGTCCCAGGTCATTCGCCATGTAGAGGGTTATTTCGCCCTTGAGGGTTTCCCACTGTGAACGGCTGGCGTAAGAGCGAGCGGTCAAGTTAGTGGGCTGCACCATCGACTTATCTGCCTGCCACTGGATGGCACTCTTGGCATTCTGCGCACTCATCGTAACACTCTGCATGGCAGGAGCCGCCATCAAGAGGCCAGCTACCAAAGCCACATTCCAAACAATCTTTTTCATCTGAATTTTCAAAAAACTATTAATATTCTATTTATTTTATTTTAATCTATATCTATCAGCAAGAAGGGAATTTCTATTCCCATTCCATCGAGATTCTGAATACTTTCCGAATTTCGGGTGCAAAATTACGGATATCTTGTGACAAAGGCGTTACGAAGGATTGAAGATGGTTTTAAGATAGAGATACGAGAAGATTCAGCTCAAGAAGGGCGACAGAGTGGACTTCCTCTACTTCATGGGTGGCGGTGCTTGCTAATTGGGCAGGTAACAAACCTGCCCTCCCAGCGAAAATATTAGCAATTTGATATAATAAAATGGGCAGTTCATACGTTAATATCAGAAAAGTAGTGATTTGCCTATCACTTTTTACATCTAAAAAAAGAAATATGATTGATTTGACAGAAGAACAGATAGAAAGATATAGCCGCCACATCCTGCTGCAAGACGTAGGACTGGAGGGACAGGAGAAACTCCTCAACGCCAAGGTGCTCATCGTGGGCGCAGGCGGACTGGGTTCTCCAGCTGCCCTCTATCTGGCTGCGGCGGGAGTAGGACACATCGGCATCATCGACGCTGACGTGGTGGACCTCAGCAACCTCCAGCGACAAGTAATCCACTTCACCAAGGACGTGGGCGTGCCTAAGGTGGAGAGCGCCAAGGAGAAGATGATAGCCATCAACCCCGACGTGGAGGTAACCACCTATCACGACTTCCTCGACTCTCACAATGCCGAGGAAATCATCAAGCCTTGGGACTTCGTCATCGACTGCACCGACAACTTCCCGGTGAAGTTCCTCATCAATGATGCCTGCGTGCGCCTGGGCAAGCCATTCTCACATGGAGGCATCCTGAGATTCCAGGGGCAGACCTTCACCCATCTGCCAGGCACGGCTTGCTACCGTTGCTTCTTCAAGGAGCCACCTCCAGCAGGCGCCGTACCTACCAGTAGCCAGGCAGGCGTATTGGGAGCCATCGCTGGTATGCTGGGCACTATCCAGGCTACCGAGGCGTTGAAGTACTTCCTCGGTGTAGGCGATCTGCTTACAGACCGATTGCTCACCTTCGATGCCAAGACGATGAACTTCCGCACCATCAAGGTGAAGAAGCGTGCATCCTGCGAAATCTGCGGCGACCACCCTACCATCGATCATCTCATCGACTATGAGCAGGCAGCCTGCGATTTGAAGCACCACTAAGATTTAGTGATTATTTGGACGATGTAGTGATTCTCGACTACGTATTAAAGTCGATAGAAGAAAGCATCGAATAGAAAAGATTTGTATAACAAAAAAGTAAAGTCACAATACTCAGCACCATCTGCCGGATATTGTGACTTTTTTTCAGAAATACCCCAAGCCCAATAAAGAGCAAAAACCATGATTATAAGATACTTTAAAAACTTTTCTCCCATTTTTCTTGCATGATTCAGATAATAATCGTATTTTTGCAGCAGATAAAATACGCAAGCTTATGAAAGAGAAAAGATATCCATTGCCAGAAGAACAGAAAGATGCAGCTTTCGCAGCAGAGCCAGCACCAGCCTATCACGGAAATGCCGCCATAGCACTTCCCGAGGATGAATGTGCAGAAGAAGATATTGACTGGAATAAGATTCCTGTTGGCTGGCATCCGGCTAATGAAGAAGAAGCCGTGGCTAGGATTGAAGCTATTGAGGAAGAGTATGATAAAGGTCAATATATTGATGCTGAAGATTTTGAAAAAGAACTAATTGCACAATATCCATGGCTAGCATAAGATTAACACTTTATTTCAAAAAGGAATTAAAGACTGTTATCGACTATGGATTAGTTGAATTCGGCAAAACCACAGTAAAGCGATTCCATAAAGAATATAAAGACATCAAGCATCGCCTGATGCTTCATCCTCTTTCTTCACCTAGAGAGCCATTGCTTAAGCGATTCCACCGCCCTTACCATAGTGCAATCATCAAGGAGAATTGGAAGATTATCTATCGCTACGACGAAGTCAACGACCTCGTCATTTTCGTAGATTTATGGGATATGAGAAGAAGCCCCAGATATCTGATTAGACAATTCAAAAGAAAACTATAAAGGAAAGAGCTTATGAAGGAGAAAAGATATACATTACAAGAAGAGCAGCCGACTCCTGTTGGCTGGCATCCAGCTAATGAAGAAGAAGCCGTGGCTAGGATTGAAGCCATTGAAGCGGAATACGAAAGGACAGGTGTTAGCTATAATGAAGAAGAGTTTTTCAATAAACTAAATGAAGAACGAACATGGCTATCTAACAAAAGTTAGGAGGATTAAATTATGGCAAGACCAATTAGAGAAACGCCAATATTATATGGCAAAGACGCCGAACGCTTTATTGAAGAAATGAAGCGTGTAGAGAGTTTAACTCCTGAACAGCGAAAAGCTAATAGAGAAAAGTTACAAGCAGAAATCGCTGTTCTTGACAAAGAATGGAATTTAACCTATAATGCACTTCGAGGATAAAGATTCGTTCTGATTTTTTGCAGATGGTTCAAGAACGGGCTGAAGGCCCAAAAGCTCCTAGCCCAGAGCAGCGCCCTGGGTACATTAGCAATCAGCAATGCGCCCTGCAAGGGCAAAAGCTTCTATAACAACCTCTATATCAAACAAAAAGAAATAGCGTTTAAGGTCACAATTTGTGACCTTAAACTATTGGTTTTCAACTGTTTTATTTTTCTTTCCCCCTTATCACCTCCAACACCTTTCCGAGATGATAAGTTACCAAGCCATCCTCATAGGTGGTGTCCAATACCTGAACCACGGCACTATCCCTATCCGAATGATAACCCACATAAAACCTTATCGCATCGAAACGACGGAGATAACGCTTGCCATCAGCCTCATCAATATAAGTATATTTGTTAAGCGTGGTCTGCTTCAGCGAACGGTACTCCTCGGTCTTCACACCAGATACAATCTCCTCGAAATACTGTTTCTCGATAATCAGCGTCAAAACCTTCAAGCCCGACAGATTCAGCTGAGACGCCTTTTTCTCTATCCGCTGCTCCAGACATTGCTGTTCCTTATTGTAGGCAAAGTAGATGATAGTGCCATTCATGATTTTCTGAATAATGCTGTCGATGATTTCCAGCGGAACCTGATACCACTCCGTAGCCTCATGTAACTTCCCCTTATCATCAGCCACCTTAAAACGGAAGTTCACCGTCTGCAACACCTGATGCACCAGGTCCTCAAACTTCTGGGAGTGCATGTTCACTATCTTGTAAGTGCTTACAATCTCTACAGGTGCCATCAGATAAGTAGGCTCGTGCTCGGCATTTGCCACACGTTCCTCTACCCGATTCGTAGAGAAACCTATTTTATAGAGATTCTTGATATTACGAATTTCCGGATTCTCAGATTTCGAACGAAGCACGTAGATATAACCCGTCACCTGGTCTTCCTGCTTCACATCCTCAGGATTGAAGAAATGAGCATCCGTCTCCTCCAGAGTTTCGGTGATGGCATAACCACTTGCCACCACACTCTTGCGAAGCGTCTGGAGATAGATATCCGACTCCGTACCATTTTCATAGATACAGCGGGTTCTGCCATCGGGCAAACCATTAGTACCCTTTTTCTTCTCAATAATCTCATATAACAAAACCATCTGACCATCTACAAGATAATAGCGTCCAGCCAATAAGCTCATCGTCTTCGAGATTCTCTGCAACTGTCGCTTCCCGGTCTTCAAATCCTGATGCACCTGTTCGAAGAGCGGCTTAAACTGTGCGAAATTCTCACACAGTTTTCTTTGTGCCACATGGTCGGGCGCATCCTTCTTCTGAGCCATCACGCCTTTCATGTCGGCAGGCACATCGAAGAGTTTTGCCTCCTGATAGGAAACATCCATCAAAGGGTCGCGGAATATATCTTCTAATTCTTTATCAATATCCATATCACTATATATATAATAAGGTGAAAAACTATAGCCTATCCCAACAGTTGATACTCATCATACTGTCTTAGGCTATCTGTTGCCTTGGTTCGCAGAGCCTTGAGCGATGCAGCAAGCAACTTTTCTTTCAAGCCACCATCTGCTGTGGGTTCACTACCATGCTCTGCCACCCACTTGTTGATTTCAAGCAATTTCTGTGCCAGCCTGTCATCGGGCGTCGGTGCCTTCGGTTTCGGGCGTACATCCGCCAACAAGGGGTCATCAAATATCTTTAATAATTCTTCTGGCCAATCCATCTTTTGAAATGTTGAATGTTAAATGTTGAATTATAAATGCCTAAATTACTTTTCCGGTTCATATTCCAAGCCTCTCATTTTTCTTATTTTCAAGTTCTTGATTTTCTGGAAGGCAGCTGCCAGTTCTCTCACCTTTGGGTCTGGGTCATTGATGTCTGGTCGTTGTTCATTGTGCTCTTCCACCCATTTTCTGTACGGTCCCTTGAAGAGGATGATGGCTTGTTCCAGGGTCATATCAAACTTCTGTTCCGCTATCGTGTCTTGGATAATCTTCAAGGTCGATTTGTCGATATTCTTCGAAAGCATCTCGTAAGCACGCTGGAACGGATTGATGGAATCAATCAGATTGATATTCAACTGGTTGATATTGATCATACGATTTGCCAACTTGATAAGGCGATTGCCTTCTGACTCCTTCTCCTCGTCGTTCTTCGAAGCATCGAAATCGATAGGATTTCCCTTATCATCCACCACTTCGCCACCTTTTACTAGGGTATCAAGCAGCAGGCGCTGACGAACTTCTTCCACTTCGTTCTCGCTCAAATCCGGATACTTTTCACGAATCACTTTCGGAATGAGCGTTTTGGTGATGGTTTCAGCCGTAGTACTTCCGCTGATGGCTTTCACCACCAGTTCGTCTTGCAAGATAGAAGCCTTCAAATCATCCAACTGCTCTTCTACAATCATCTTCGTCTTCTCGCTCGACAAAGGTTTCAAGCCCTCTATCACAAGGGTACGGGCATCCAGCGGACTACCCTCATCACTATCCACATCCTTCACCGTCTTGAAATGCCAACTAGGCGCCATCACCTGCTCCATCAGAAGCGATGCAGTAATGGCTTTCAGAAAGTCGTTCACCGCCACCTTCACATCGGGCTGATTGGCATCAGGCATTCCTATCATGTTCACAAACTTGGCGGTTTCCTTGCCTTCGCAATCACGGGTGCATCTTCCGATAATCTGCACCACTTCGGTCAGCGAGCCACGCACACCGATGGTCAGACATTCCTCACACCATTGCCAGTCGAAACCTTCCTTGGCAGTACCCAGAGCGATGATAATATCTACATCATCACGTTTCTTTATCCGCTGCAAATATCCCTGCACCAGATTGCGGGTCTCAGCATGGTCTTCCACCAGATCAGCAATCTTCAGCAGTCTGCCGTCCTTGGTTCTGACGTAATAGATGCCGCCATTGTTGTAATCCCGTTCCTCTACCTTACCGATAATTTTGATGATTTCATCCACCTCCGTGTATTTACCCAAACCGCTGGATGCTCGGGAGTTGACACTCGGAATATGGATGATGGTCTTCTTGGTAGTATCCAGCACCTCGGCAATATGGTCGAGATAACTGCCGTGATAGAAGTGATAGCCCAAGACGAGGTTCTTGAGATAGCGATAACCGTTAAGCTGCTGATAATAGTTGTAAGTAACCGGGAAGAAACGGGCCTCATCCTCAGCCCTCAACACCGGAACACCATCGCCACGGAAGTAACTGCCCGTCATGGCAACGATATGACCGGTGGAATTATTCATCACCCGGCGCACGATGTCGCCCAGTCCGCTGTTCACATCAGCACTTGTATGATGGAACTCATCTATCGCCAAGAGACAATCATTAAACTCCTCGTCGCTTATTTCCTTCATGCCGTTTCTTAGTGTAGCATGGGCGCAAACCAGGATATTGTTTTTATCTTGATGGAAGAAATTTTTAAAGCGTACCGCCTTAACTTTCTCGTCGGTAGTATCGCAAAGATTATTATCGCAAAGATTATACTGTTGCGCCACCCTCCAATCGGCGAAGAAGCCATACTTCATCAGGTCGGTGTTTTGGAAGGAGCGGCCGATACTCTTTTCCGGTACAGCCACTACAACCTTCTTGATGCCCTGATTCTTCAGCTTATCCAGGGCGATGAACATCAAGGCGCGACTCTTGCCAGATGCAGGTGGCGCCTTGATAAGCAGAAAGCGATGGTTGCGGACTTCGTAAGCCTTGGCTTGCATCTCTCTCATACCGAGTTCATTGGTATTACTCGATTTACCCGTTTGCTGATATTTGATATCAACGATATTATCATTTATCTTGTTCATAAGCCATTCAAATTATTACTTGTTAGCTGTCATTTTCTCATAGAGTTTGAAGAGGCATTCCAATCGAGCCTCATCATTTGGGAACGGAGCGCCAGGATAGCAGCTTTCTACGATGGCATCCAGTTCCTCATGTGCAGCACGCAAATCCTCCGGCATCTTTTCCGGGTCGTAAAGATCTGCAAGCGTCTTCTCGGGATAGTTTTCACGAGCCAGAAGCACATTCGTTGCCGCCTCTTCTATCTCAGCCTTCTTGGTGTCGGAGATGGATGGGAAAGGGAAAGTATTGTAGCAGAGAAAGATAGAATAACGTATTCGATTATCCAACCTTCCTGCATTATGCTTTGTCCACAAAATATGCATTTTAGATGTCAATAAACCAAAAACAAACAAATTTGCATCATATATAACTTGAGCTGAATTCGGTACAATCGTTTTGTCAGGAACAAAGTTCATTGGTATATACTCACGACTTTCAGAAGAAACTATAGGAATTACCAACGACATTTCATTGCATTCAAAGAATTCTCTCATTTGATGTGCTTTTTCTGCTTGCACATGAAGTGTTTTATCCTTACTATTTATTCTATATTCACGACATTTATCAATAGCGTTTTTAATTGGCATAATCTTTTCTGCTTCTTCTAAATCCTCATCAGATATCCAATAACAATACCTTTCAACTTGGTTTATCAATTCATCTGCCCCGATTTGTAAACGAATAAACTTTACCGCATTAGGATAATGTTCTAATATATCTTTCTTTTCCAATGGACTTAAACGCAAAAACTCTTTATCATTTGGCATATTACCACGTCGCATATAAGGTAACTTTGAAATCGATTTTGTTGCTTTCTTTACCATATTATCTACACTATCACTTAGAGTTGGAGGTATATAGGAAAGCTGCTTACATTCTACTTCATTATACAATTTCTTCATAGAATTATCACGCTTTCTTACACCTATAATTACAACAGATACACCAGCCACATTCTTAGCATTATTATTCCATTTAAAAACAGAATATGCAAAAAAGATATTCTCAGAATACTTATTTAACATATTATTCCATAAAATACTAACTTGTTCACCCAAAGTTATAGAATTTGTAGAAACAAATGCATAGCTAGCGTCACTATTTGCAACATACTCTGCTCCTTTAAAAAACCAACATGAGATATAATCCAATTTACGATATCCTTTGAATTCTTTTTGATTACCAAAAACAATATCCATATCAGCTTTATGCTCTTCTTCTTGGTTTCTACTCCCCAAATACGGCGGATTTCCAAATACAAACACTTCTTCATCCTTGGTATGCGGGCATACTACCTCCCAATCCATTCTACAAGCATTACCACATTTTATCTGGTCGATATTATGCAAAGGCAAGGCGGCAACATTCACACCGAAATCGGCGTGAAACTTATTGTTCATCTGATGCTCGGCAAGCCAAAGCGAAAGCATGGCTACCTCGTGAGGAAAGTCGAGAAGTTCTATTCCAAAAAACTGTTTCAGACGGATGCACGAACCATCAATAAAGTCGAGCATCTGCTCCTGCGTACACTTCTTGCGGAGATGCAGAATATCCATTTCGAGCAAGCGCAACTGCTTATAAGTGATAATCAGAAAATTACCACTACCACATGCTGGGTCGAAGAACTTCATCTTGCTCATTCTTACCATCAACCTATTGCAACCATTAATGATTGGTCGGCACTCGTCAGTAAACTGATTATGAGTCAATAAGCTCAAATCATACAGATTCTTCTTCTGCTCGTAAAACTCTTCCAGTTTCTTATATTCCCCTCTCAAATCATCCATAAAGAGCGGATTGATTACCTTCATGATATTAGGCACACTGGTGTAGTGCATACCTTCCTTGGCACGCACATCAGGATTCACCACCGCCTGAATCATACTACCGAAAATATCCGGATTAATGTCCTTCCAATCCAAGTCGCCGCATTCGATGATAATCTTTCTAGCCTTATAACCCATCTTTGGGATAGGAATGTCTGAGGCAAAAAGACCGCCATTCACGTAAGGAAACTGATTGATTTCCTTGGTAAGTTCTTCCGAACGCTCCTTGTTTGGCACATTCATCACCTGGAATGCCTGACCTAGCATCTCGCCGAGATCGGAACCATCTTCCTTGGTAAATTGCTTGATAAAGTTGGTAAAGAGATTTTCGGCAAAGATACCTGTGTCTTCGGCAAAGAAGCAGAAGAGCAGGCGGGTAATGAAGATATTGAGGTCGTGCAAGTCATCATCACTATTATATTCGTTATAAGCACGAATCTCATCATGCAGTTTGGCAAGTTTCTCGGCAGCCTTCACATCGGCAGGGTTTTCTGCCGTAGTGTGTACTCGCTCTACGTTCATCAAAGGATAGAAGAAGCCAAAGTCGCTGTGCATCTTGACAAGTTTCTGCTCGTAAGTATCATTCTCACGAGTATCATAAGCAAGGAGGGTTTCACCATCGCTCACCACAATAATCTTTGGTGCAGCCTTCTTTACCTGAGCATCAGTCTTCAATGTCTCCAACCTGGTGGTAAGATGCAAAGTATCTACAGCCTGATAGCAGAACAAGCCTTTGATAAGCAAACCGTCGAATGTCTTCAAGATACCCTTTCCTTCCTTGTATCTCGACACATCCTTTTCGCTTTTACCAAAAGCCTTCAGTATCTCGTAGCCAACCTCAGAGGCTGGCACTACTTTAGTTTTGAACGATTCTAATCGGGATTCGATTTCCTTATAGCTGAGTTGCAGTTTCTTTGCCATAACTTCCGTTGCCGATGGGAGCATAGCAAAGCCTTGCCATCCTATTACTCCACCGATTCCCGAAAGCAGAAACCATCTGATTTTAAAAGATTATTTTGATTCTAGTCCAGCCTCATCGCAAGATAAGGGATAGAATAACTGATTAGCTATCAAAAAGGAAGGCGTAGGGAATCTATCACTCGCATTACCCTTGCCAATTGAGGTCCTCGGACGACCTATGGGAACAAAGATAAGAAGCAATAGAGCCTACGCCTAGCAGGTATATATATGATAGCACAGAGCGTACCCCTCCTGACGAAGGGGCACACCTATGCCATGTGTATATACACAGTGGGTAGACGCCCACTGCTGTCTTCATCTGCTTCCCATTTGAAATTTCCGAGGTTTCAATTGAACAGAAGAAAACGTAGAGAACGTCTTTCTTAATTATGATAGGCCAAGCCATGGACTTTTACCTAGCCAGCGACTCATCGCCAGCCATCCACAGCAAGACGATTGCAAAAGTACGAAAAAGAATTGGGATTTGCAAGAAAATCGGAAAGTTTCTTGCAAATCCCAATAAAATTAGTTATAAAGCTGCATATAAGCAAGGCTTTTGCCCTTACAGGGCGCAGGGGGACAACGCCTTAATACCCAGGGTGTTGCCCTGGGCTAGGAGCTTCTGCCCTTTACCTTTCCGCTACGCGCCGGTGACCGTTGGTTCAGGGCGTGCCGCTGTTTTGCAGTAGCATCACCCCATCCTCTTCTACATTATTATAAAAAGAACTGCCCTTTTTGCTGTTCCAATCCTTCATCGAATACACTATCGGGTGAATCATCTGATTGATTTGCCATCCCAATTCCCAAAGAGGATAGGTGTAATTATCATGATCCTGCTCATCTATCTTATCCTTGTTCAGAAGCACAAGGATGTCCCAGTCGGAATCTGCTTTAGCATCTCTTCTAGCCCTTGACCCGAAAAGGATAACCTTGGCATCTTTCGGCATAATCGACTCCGCTTTCTTCTGAATCGACTTGA
>OOCQ01000385.1_pt1 | contig 38303 bp, 36 predicted proteins | sample 1671121 | NCBI WGS metagenome assembly OOCQ01 (sample SAMN06348124, study PRJEB24527) | human gut metagenome | biome: human gut; feature: ankylosing spondylitis patient; material: feces | host: Homo sapiens | place: China | collected 2015-10 | reverse complement strand
CAGTTTTGGATTAGCGTCCGTACACCCTCCCCACAGGGTTTGTCGGTTGCGCCGATATCCTATATGCCTCAGGAAGAGTTGTAAGCGGAGATACGTTACATATCTTCGTTGTTCATGCACCAAGTCGTTTTTCAGGAAAACACGCCACTGTCCCATACAGAATGACGGTAATGCAAAGACTTATGCAATCCGTTGACTCCATACGTTCGCTTCATTACAATCCAAAGATTATAATATCCGGAGATTTCAATGACGAGACCAGAGATGAATCCGTACAGCATCTCATAGCCAACGGCATGACGGATGTCTCTTACGAAGCGAAAGGAAGTAACGGAGCAAAAGGAACATACAAGTATATGGGACAATGGTCATCCATTGACCACATTCTTATAAGTGAAGGTATGAAGCCATTATTCAGAAGATGTATTATCAACGACCAACCGTTTCTGCTTGAAGACGACACAAAGTTTAATGGCAAGAAGCCATTCCGCACTTATCAAGGGTATAAGTATCTTGGCGGTTTCAGCGACCACTTGCCTCTTGTTGCAAGCTTCGACATAGAGTATTAGACGGAAATATCATAAGCGGTACCAACTTACAGCATACTTCACTTGCTCGTTATTCTCAACCGTACCCATAACCAACGAGGGATAATACGCCAGAAAAATACGAGTATTGCATAATGCCAGTCTATAGTTACCACTTCCTTCTTCTTTTCAATAGCATGCACGATACCTTTAGCCACATCAACAGCTTTCAGCTGCAAAGGATAACTGCTGCCTGAGATAAGGTCGGTGGCAACGAATCCCGGACGCACATCAGTAATACGTATTGGCAACCGTCTCATTCTTGCAAGCTGCGACAAACATTCCAGATAATGGTTCTGCATACGCTTCGTGGCAGAATAAGCTGGAGCAGCACCAAGTCCTTTAGTACCAGCAATAGAGGTGATACACGCTATACGGAAAGAGGTTTCTATCTTTCTTGTACATTGCTCTGCCCGTGCGGTAAACCAATTAAAAGCCGCATCCACCATTCTCACGAAGCCAAGTCCGTTTGTACTTACGGTATCAATCTCCTTTTTCTCATCAAGTAAGTTATTCTGCCAGCCAATACCGGAACTATGGAAATAGATATCCATTCCTCCAAGTTCGTCTATCAATTCCAGGAGTTTTTCAGGTGCATCATCGTCTGTTACATCAATTTGTCTGTAAGCAACAATACCTGTTGTCTTGCCTGTTATCTCCTTGAGCTTATCCAAACGTCTTCCTGCAATGCCTACAGTATATCCACGTTTTGCAAACAAACGCGCCACTTCAAGTCCGATGCCGGAGGTGGCACCAATAACGATTACTTTCATAATTATCTTCTATCAGTTAAAATCATTATATCATTTGCCGGACGGTGCAATCAAAAAAAAGCGGAACCACGACTGTCCCGCCTTTTCTGATGTATACCTTCAAAGAGTCATTATATACCATGTTTTATATATTGCTCTTTTGTCTTTTTCTCTATGTCTTGTTCCATATTTCCTTGCTGCTGTTCCATCAGCTCCGCAGCATAATCAAAGTCCTCCTTGGCTCCTGTTTCATCACCCAGCTCCTGACGGAGCTTTCCACGAAGACTATAAGCCTCTGTACGGAAAGGATTAACATCAATGACACTTCCAAGAACAGCAATTGCAACATTACTGTTCTTACGTGCAATCTCAATTTTTGCCTTAAGCATCAATATATCCTCATGAGCATAGTGCTCCATCAGATACATTGCATCCTCATCAGCCTCATCAAGCCTGCCGTCTTTCAGAAGCACCTCACCACGCAACAGATAAGCATCAGCATAGTCAGACTTCACCGATATTGCCCTTGTAAGCATCGCTACGGCATTTGTAACGTCGTCAGTACCGACACATGCCTTTGCATAAAGATAAAGTGCCCTTGGAGAGTCCTTGTCTATAAGCAAAGCCTTTTCGCAGGCAGAACCCATCACGACATAGTCCTCCATCATATATGCAACATGTGCCATACGAACGAATATATCTATATTATCAGGCTGTGCTTCAACAAGTTTCTGTAGCTGTTCGTATGCCTTAGGCAAATCACCAAGAGTCATATACGCCTGTGAAAGATAATCGTGAATTTCCAAATCGTCTTTTATATCAAGAGCATGACGGAAGCACTCCACAGCATAATCAGTCTGCTGTGTCTTCAGAGCTCTTACGCCATCATACTTCAATATATCGAAGTTTTTCTTTTCTTCCGCTTGTTTTTCCTCTTGTGTTTGCTCTTTGGTATCTGACGATACGCCAAATATTTTCTTAAAAAAACTCATCTGTCAATCTAGTTTTATTCCACTATTATTTCACTCAAAGTCGGATGTATATGTGTCATATCATGAAGTTGCTGCAAAGTAGTATTACGACACATCAACACACTGACTTCCTGTACGAGGTCGGCAGCATGTGCTCCATATACATGACATCCGATAATCAGACCGTCCTTGCCGGCAAGCAGCTTCAGCATACCTTCCGTTTCGTTCATCGCCAATGCTTTTCCGTTGGCACGGTAATAATGCTTCTGGCATATATATTCCACACCCTCAGCTTTCAGCAGCTCTTCTGTCTTTCCTACGCATGCCGCTTCAGGATTCGTGAAGATAGCTGCCGGCATAATCTCGAAACGAATATCATCCTGCAGACCGAGAATACTGTTTACAGCACGTTTTCCCTGCATCTCAGCAGCATGAGCAAGCATTTGTCTGCCATTGACATCTCCTATAGCATAGACACCAGGAACACTTGTCTGCATCATATCAGTTACGGTTATTCCCTTCTTGTCGTATGCAATACCGACCTCATCAAGCCCCAAGCCCTCAACATTCGGTTTTCTACCCACAGCGAGTAAAACCTTTTCTGTCTCTAACTCTGTTTCTTTACCTTTCTTCTCGAAGACGACCTTGCCATTTGCAGCACTCTTCAATCCGGACTGCATATAGAACGCCACTCCACGCTTTTCAAGACATTTGCGCAGACGCTTTGCTATGTCTCCGTCAAGTGCCGGCAGACATTCCTTCAGGAATTCCACAACACTCACCTCACAGCCGAATGAGTTCAGAATACTTGCAAACTCCATTCCTATTACACCTGCTCCAACGATACAAATACGCTTTGGCAAAGTATCCGTAGAGAGCAGCCAAGTAGAATCACATATCATATCAGCATCAAGATCTGCTATCGGCAAAGTCTTCGACTCTGAGCCTGTAGCAATGATAATGTTCTTGGCTGAATATTCTTCACCGTTCACGGATACAGAACTTGCAGACTTCAACACAGCCTCACCTTTGACAACAGTTATGCCTGGAGCGGAAAGCAATGTAGAGATACCATTTCTCAAAGCATCTATCACATTATTCTTACGCTCATAGGCAGTTTTGAAGTTAAAAGAAAACGAAAGTTCGTCAAGTCCGTAAATATCAGCCTCTTTCAATGTCTGGATTATTTCAGCATTACGTGCATAAGTCTTTGTAGGGATACATCCGCAATTCAGACAAGTGCCACCAAGTTCAGCCTTTTCCACGACAAGGACAGTGAGTCCTTTAGAAGCTGCATAAGTGGCGGTCTTGTATCCACCAGGACCACCACCTATTATAATAATATCAAAACTATTCTCCATCTGCAAGAATCTGTCTGTAAGTAACTAAAGGATGCTTTGCCGCAAGGACATCATCAACACGTCCGATAGGCGTATTGTGAGGAGCAGACTTCAGCAGTTCAGGTTCAGTCTTAGCCTCTTCAGCAATCTTTCTCATCACCTTGATAAATCCGTCAATAGTTTCCTTGCTCTCATTTTCCGTAGGCTCAATCATCAAAGACTCATGGAATAGCAATGGGAAATATATCGTTGGTGCATGATAGCCATAGTCAAGCAGACGTTTTGCCACATCCATAGTGGTGATACCCGTTGACTTGTCAGCAAGGCCATTGAATACGAACTCATGCTTGCACAATCCGGCAATAGGAAGTTCATAAACATCCTTCAACGATTCCTTGATATAATTGGCATTAAGAGTTGCAAGCGGACCTACATACTTTATATACTCCTTACCCAACGAAAGGATATAGGCATACGCCTTCATTATCACTCCGAAGTTTCCATGATATGGACCGACAGAAACTTTCTCCAATTCCGGTACCGGTGCATGATGAGCGGAATGAGAATTTTCCGGCAAGAACTGTTCCAGTCCTTTTCTTACACCAACAGGACCACTGCCAGGACCACCGCCACCATGAGGTGTAGAGAAAGTCTTATGCAGATTGATATGCATCACATCGAAGCCCATATCTCCAGGACGGCATGCGCCGAGCATCGGATTCAGGTTAGCTCCGTCATAATACATCAGTCCGCCACACTCATGAATGAGCTTTGCTATTTCCGGAATGTTACGTTCAAAGAGTCCCAGAGTATTTGGGTTTGTCATCATCATGGCAGCAACGCTATCATCGAGCAATCCCTTCAGATCCTCAACATCCACAACACCGTCAGCAGTACTCTTCACCTCTACTATATCCAATCCGCAAACAGCTGCAGATGCAGGGTTTGTGCCATGTGCCGAGTCAGGAACAATAACCTTTGTACGCTTTTTGTCGCCACGGCTTTCATGATACAGGCGGATTACCATCAGTCCTGTCAACTCTCCATGTGCTCCAGCAAACGGATTAAGAGTAAAGTCAGCCAGTCCGGCAATCTCTGAAAGAGCCTTTCGAAGTCCATCATAAACTTCCAATGCGCCTTTCACTGTTTCAGCCGGCTGCAGAGGATGCAGATGTGTGAACTCCGGCATTGCAGCTATTTCCTCATCTATAGCAGGATTGTATTTCATTGTGCAACTGCCCAAAGGATAGAAGCCATTGTCAACACCGAAGTTGTTGCCACTATGATTTGTATAATGGCGAACCACTGTCATTTCATCACACTCCGGCAGCTCAGCATCTTTCTCGCGACGCAGTTCCTGTGGCACTGTATATTGTCCGAACTTGTTCTTTGGCAGAGAATATCCTTTTCTGCCAGGCTGAGACAATTCGAATATCAAATTTCCATATAGTCTGTTGTTCATAGTCAGATCAATTTTATAAGGTTATCAATCTCGTCTTTTGTACGCTGCTCTGTAACGGCAAACATAATGGTATGCTCGCCGACTTTCAAGCCGCCCATAAAGCCGTTGTCTATAAACTTCTGCTGCAAAGCGTCAACATCGCCATCATAGTCAACACAGAATTCATTGAAGAACGGTTTGTCGTATGTCGGTTTGAACTTTCCTGTAGCCACCAGACAATCCATCATATAATGTGCTCCTGCGTATGACATCTCAGCAGCCTCTTTCAAACCCTCCTTGCCCATTACAGACATATAGACTGTAACGAACAGTGCCATAAGGCTCTGGTTTGAACAGATATTTGAAGTAGCCTTCTGTCTGCGTATATGCTGTTCGCGAGCCTGCAGTGTAAGAACAAAGGCACGCTGTCCGCGACTATCCTTTGTCATACCTACGATACGTCCCGGCATTTTGCGTATCAGTTTTTCCTTACAGCACAGATAGCCGACATTTGGTCCGCCGAACTGCATTGATATACCAAGGCTCTGTCCGTCACCTACAGCTATGTCTGCGCCCCATTCTGCAGGAGTCTTCAATACCGCGAGGTCAGCAGCAACGCTGTTCATTATCATCAAAGCCTTGTTGGCATGTGCAATATCAGCAAAACCTGTATAGTCTTCCACAATACCATAGTAGTTAGGCTGCTGCAGTATGACTCCAGCCACTCCGCCTTGAGTCATTTTCTGCTCGTAATCCGCCTTGTCAGTTACACCGTCTTTCTCTGCTATCATGCCTATCTTCATTCCAAGGAAATGAGCATAGGTGTTTACAACATCAAGAATCTTCTTGTCCACGGTCTCGGAAACCAACACAGTATCACATTTCTTTGCTGATGCGACAGCCATCATTGCGGCTTCAGCCGTTGCCGTGGAACCGTCATACATTGATGCATTTGAAATATCCATACCTGTCAGTTCAGCCATCATAGACTGATACTCAAAGATATAATGCAGCGTACCTTGAGAGATTTCCGCCTGATATGGAGTGTATGAGGTAAGAAACTCCGACCTCTGTACAATACGGTTTACCATAGCCGGACAATAATGGTCATATACTCCGGCACCTGCGAAACAAGTGAGCTGTTTGTTCTCCTGTCCTAATTTCTTGAAGAACTTTCTCACTTCAATCTCGCTCATTGCCTCCGGCAGATCATATTCTTTCTTGAAACGAATATCTTCCGGCACGTCAGCATAGAGTGCGTCAAGTGACTCCACTCCAGAGACGCTCAACATTTCTTTCAGTTCCTCGTCGGTATGAGGAAAAAACTTGTAATCCATAAGCAATGAATTATCTGTTTATTATTAACAAACGCTTAACACAACAGCCACATCCGTTGCCATTGTGCCAAGCGTCAATTATTCAAAAAATTTAGTGTGACTCGTTTTTGCAGAACTCCTCGTATGCCTTAGCATCCATGAGGCTGTCAAGCTCTGTCTTGTCAGAAAGCTCAACCTTGATAATCCAGTTTGCGAAAGCATCCTTGTTAACAAGCTCCGGTGTATCTTCAAGAGCCTCATTAACCTCAACCACAGTACCGCTTACAGGAGTATTCAGGTCGCTGGCAGCCTTAACGCTCTCTACTGCGCCAAAGTCTTCACCTGCTTCCACCTCGTCGTCTACTTCCGGCATATCTACATACACCACGTTGCCAAGAGCGTTCTGCGCATAATCCGTAATACCGATATATCCGAAGTCGCCTTCTACTTTTACAAACTCGTGTGACTCTGAGTAATAGAGTCCGTCAATAATTTTTGCCATAGTTATTTTTGATTTTAAAGTTTTATTATGTTTTTAGAATTAATCGTTGAATATCATTATTTCTTGTAGTGCTTGTCATAGAAGCGTTTCTTAACCACTACGCCAGGGAACGTCTTCTTACGAATCTGCACTTCAAGCGGAGTGCCGAGCTTGGCAAACTCTGCCTTCACCAATGCCATACATACGCTCTTGTCTGTTGATATAGAGTGGTAGCCTGTAGTAACCTCGCCGACTGTTTCACCGTCCTTAACGACAGCATAGCCGTTGCGTGGAATAGCCTTGCCTTCAAGCTCTATTCCAATCACTCTCTTCTCCACGCCGTTTGCCTTCTGTGCAGCAAGTGCCTCCTTGCCGATGAACTCTTCCTTATCAAGCTTGCAGAACATAGAAAGGCCCGACATTACCGGCGAGATGTCGGCAGAAAGCTCATCACCATACAATGGAAGTCCTACCTCAAAACGCAAAGTGTCGCGGCAACCGAGTCCACAAGGCTTGCAGCGTCCGCTTTCAATCAGCTTGTCCCAGCATTCGCAGATATAGTTGTGAGAAGCATAAATCTCGAATCCGTCCTCACCTGTGTAACCGGTACGACTGATGATGATGTCGCCGATAGTCTTTACTGTATAGAATGTAAGGTCCTTACATTCCAGTCCAAGCACTTCTTCCACTACGGTTTCAGCATTCGGTCCCTGCACAGCAACCTGTCCATAGTCTTCAGAACGGTTTACGAGTTCTATATCAAAGCCTTTCGCATTTTCCTGCATCCACTGCCAGTCTTTATCTATATTTGCGGCATTTATCACGAGGAAGAAATCATTAACTGCCATCTTGTATACGAGAAGGTCGTCTACCGTTCCTCCGTTGTCGTAGCACATCATGCCATATAGAATCTGTCCCGGCTCTATCTTGCTCACATCGTTTGTGAAGATATGCTGCACGTAACGTTCCGCATCCTTTCCTTTAACCGTCACCTCTCCCATGTGGGAAACGTCAAACACACCACAGTCGTTTCTTACAGCCTGGTGCTCGTCAATGATTGTTGAATACTGAATTGGCATGTCAAAGCCACCGAACGGACTTATCAATGCGCCCAACTTTACGTGCTTGTCATAAAGACATGTTCTTTTGTTTTCCATAATTATTTATCATTTAAAGGATTTTTAATTTCTTTCCTAATCTGCATTATCCAGCAAAAGCCTTATAAGGTCTTTCTTGTTCAAATTCATTATATACTTGTCAAGCTTGTTCGGCAAAGCCTTGTTAAGTTCCGGTTCTGTAAGAGCCACATCGCGGAGCGGCTTCAATATACCCGAGTCCACATCTCCCACAATAAAGAAATCACCAAGGATAACAGCACTCTTAATGATGTTGTTCTTCATTGCAAGCCTTATGTTGAAGTCACCAACGTTGTCTATATGTCCTCTTTTCTCAATGGAATAACGAGGATTGTTGCCATAAATGAATTCCGGCGACTTGTATTCCCTTTCTATATTCTGTATCTCTTCAACATCTTCTTTCGTAAGGGTTATTTCTTCATCACACAGGTTTTTCCTTACGAAAGCTTTGAATTCTTCAAGACTGATGTCCACATAGTCTTTCAGCAACGCTATTCTCTGGCGCACGCTCTGTATGCCTTTGCTCATCAGCTTCACATCCGACGGCGTAATGGCACCAACCATATTCTGCATGTCCGTATCATAAAGCATCGTGCCATGCACTATGCTGCGGTCCGGCACGTGATAGAAAGCATTTCCTGAAACTTTCCTGTCGCCTATCATGATATCGTTTCTGCCCGAAGCCTTGGCGTCTACTCCCAGCCGCTGCAATACCATTACCACCATATTGATGTATTTGTTGAACGTGAAGTTCACCGACTTGTCTTTGGTGATGTATGAGAACATCACATTGCTCATGTCAGCATACACACATCCTCCGCCGCTCTTTCTGCGGAATGTGCGTATACCATGCTCCCTACAGTATTCCAGATTGACTTCTGACTCTATAAGTTGGTTTCTGCCGAAGATAACACTTGGCTGTACCTGCCACATGAAGAAGCAGTCTTCACTATCTATTTTCCTTGCCACAAATTCCTCCATGGCAAGATAAAACGACAAATCATATTGTGTTTCGTCAGGTAATGCTATATATATCATTTTAACATATCAGATTTAGGTATACGATTCATGCTACAAAATTACGAAAAAAAAGATAGCACACAAACTTTATGCTATCTTTTTTTATATTCTTCACCTGCTTTCCCTTTTACCAGCCGAAAGCTTTCTTGTCTGCAAGCCATTTGCCTTGTGCACGTAGTACCTGTTCCAAAATGTCTCTGCCAACTCCGTATCCGCCATTCTGATTGCTCACATAACGGCTCACTCTCTTTATGTCCGGACAGGCATCTGCCGGGCAACATGGGCATCCGCAGCGGCTCATCACCTCATAATCCGGAATATCGTCACCAACAAATATCACTTCCTCGTCCGACAAAGCATTGTCTGCAAGGAACTTCTCATACACCTGTATCTTCACCGAGCAACCTGTAAAGATGTCCTTCACCCCAAGTTTCTCGTATCTCATGCGTATGCTCTTCACATCGGCTCCTGTCATTATGGCTATACGCAGACCTTGCTTCACGGCAAGCTGCATGGCATATCCGTCTTTGATGTTTACCGTACGCATCGGTTCTCCTTCCGGATGCAGCGTGATGGTGTTTGCACTGAGCACACCGTCTATGTCGAAAATGACTGCACGGACTTTCTTCAGATCATAGTTTATCATAAGTTCCTGTTTCGTTTATTTTTATTTCTTTTCCTTGTTTTCTTTCTTATTTGCCACTTCGTGGATGCTGCTGCTCATCATGTCGTATATCTTCTGTATGCGAGGGTTGCCGGCAAGGAGTTCCCGCTGCATACCTATAACATTCTCGTCGTAACGGACTGCCGGACCGGTCTGGGCATCTATAGGACTTACGGTATGCACCTTACTGGAGGTTTCGTCTATCAACTGAAGCATCACACTGAATGGAATGTTGTATTTGTCAAGCACTTCCGCCGAAAGTTCATAGCAATGGTTTGCAAAGTTGCAAGCAAACACTGCGGCAAGATGCAGATGCTTTCGAGCCTCAGACCCTAAGTCATACACCCTGTCGCTCAAGCTTGAAGCAAGGGCATGCAACATGTTACAGTCTTCATCATTGTTTGCTTCAATAAAAAATGGTATATGCTTGAAATCCACCTCTTTCTGCTTTGAAAACGACTGCATAGGATATAGCACTCCGTATCTCTCCGTCTTCCCATTGAACACGTCTACCGAAATGCTGCCTGCCGTATGCACAAAGAGTCCGGACTTCCTGGCAGCTCCCAACTTTTCTATAAGCTCAGCCAGAACGCTGTCTTTTACTGACAAGACATAAAGGTCGGCTTTGTCTACTATTCTGTCCACATCGGTGAGCGCTTCCGCATCTACCTTTTCCGCCAACATCCGTGCCGACGTCTCCGTCCTGCTATATACTTGTATTATATCATTTCCTGCCTTGAATAGGGCCTTGGCAAGATTCGTAGCGAGATTTCCTGCTCCAATAAAAACTATCTTCATAATCCTTCAACCAATGTTCTTTTTATTCTTTTATATGTATCCTGTCCCATTCCAGATTTTCATCGGAACAAGCGTCTACGGATGTCTCCGCATAACCTAAGCCTATGACGGCATATACTGTTTCTTCCTCCTGAATATCCAGTATCCCACGCACCGCATCCTCGCACTTCTCCCCATCCGTCAAGTAATGTCCTCTTATCATTACCTGACACGCGGCAAGCCCCAGTGCGGCAGCCTGCGAGCAAATCGTACTTACCACCGAGGCGCTGTGTTCTTCCAGATCCGTATCCCTCACGGCGTCTGCCACAACAGCTATCAGCAGCGGAGCCTCTTTTATGCTCTCACCCCTGCCCTGCTCACAAGCATCTGCCAGGCGTTCCATGTCAAGTCTTTTGTCTGTCACATACAGTTCGCACGTACACCCCGGTTTTCCCTTAATGGCATATAGCGCAGCAGTCAGCACCTGCTCAACATAATCGGCAGGAATTTCCACCTTATTATATATACAACGACCTTGTGCTACTGCTATTATATTACTCAGATCCATAATTTCTTCCGTTCTTTTTCGTTGCAAAGTTAATAAAAGATTATCTTTGCAAAAGCAAATACGATAATAATTATGCCAGAACAAATAACATTTTTAAGACGCGTCATCGACTTTCTCATCCCGAGAAAGTGTCCAGCTTGTGGCAGAAGACTGCCCATATCCGACAAAGTGATTTGTTCTGAATGCTATTTCAACCTACCGAGAACAAACTTCCACATCTTCCCGGAAGACAGTTTTATCGTAAGGAAATACAGCAAGACGATTCCCGTAGTGGGGGTTGCCTCCTTCTTCTATTATACCACCAAAAGCGAAAGTTCGAAAATAATATTGCAGATGAAGTATTTCGGGAAATGGTCGTTTGCCGAATACATAAGCCGTCTTTACACTTACGAAATCAAGGATTCGGGATTTTTTGAAGGCATAGATGTCATCGTTCCTGTCCCCTTGACGAAAAAGAGGGAGAAGGAAAGAGGCTACAACCAGTCTTACCATATTGCCATGGGCATAAGCGAAGCTACAGGCATCCCTATCATAACGGATGCCGTCAGAAGAGTGGTCTTTACCGAAAGCCAGACGCGAAAGAGCAAGGAGGAACGACAAGCTAACGTTGCCGATGCCTTCCGCCTTGTCTCTTCTGCCGGCATCGAGGGCAAACACGTACTGCTGGTTGACGATGTCATCACTACCGGTGCCACCATTTTCTCATGCGCCGGCGAACTTCTCAAAGGTGGAGTAAAGTGCTTCAGCCTTCTTTCTCTTGCCCACACCAGACATCTATAAAAACAGTAAGTTACCGACTTTCGATAGGAAAGTTACGGAGTTTCTATAAGAAAGTTACCGACTTTCGATAGGTAATTGAATATCTAAAGGAGTATTAACAAAAACAATAAAGGCACCCGATTGTTGGCAAACCCTATGGGTTTAATCCGTTTTTTGCATAAATATTCAATCCGTCTGCATAAATAACCGCATCACTCAGCACGTCAACATACGCCATTTATGGCAAATGCTGCAAGTCTCTGTAAACGCATGATTTTGTCATCATTTAGAAATTCGGTAACTTTCCAATAGAAAGTCCGTAACTTTCTCATAGAAATTCGGTAACTTTCTATTTGAAGTTGATTGGACATCTATTTCAGCTTGCTTCAACATGCTATAAAAAACATATCCATCTCCTGTTTTTATGCATAGAATATTCACAGTATGATTGTATAAAAATACAATATTACACGTCCAACTTTTTTCCAACAACAAACATCATTAACAGAGGTGCCGGATGAGTCGTATTTCATAACCGCCATCCTCTTTTCCACCTCTCAGACAAATAAATCAAACAAAATTTTGCAGTTATTAAAATAAATTCTACCTTTGCACCTGATTTGGAAACGGGGGTAAGTAAAGTCATTTCGCTGACAATGGCAACAACGACACTCCCGTGCAAGGGAATCGGGTTAAAGTCCCGAACTGTTCCTGCAGCTGTAATCCGTATTTATTACAGGAGCTAACATCTGCGCCACTGGAATGAAGCCTTTACGGTTTCGCATTTCCCGGGAAGGCGTTGGCTCTACGGAAAGTCAGAATACCTGCCAGATTGAAACGAATAGATAATACGCTCCCAGGAATAGGAGAACGTCTAATTATGAAGAAAAAGAATCTTATATTACTTGCTGTTGCCGCTGGCGCATATAACGCCAACTCTTACGCACAACAGAATAACAGAAACAGCAAACAGGACATCTATGCAGACAAGACGCTGCAGGAAGTTGTCGTGACGGCTACCGGTACAGGACACTTGCTTAAAAACGTGCCTGTACAGACTGAGGTCATCTCACGAAAGATGATAGAAAGCTATGGCGGCAAGTCTATCGAAGACATCCTCGAAGGGCTCACAGCATCGTTCTCCTTCAACGAGGGCGACATGGGCAGCAAGGCTCAACTCGGAGGATTGGGAAACAACTATATCCTTATCCTTATCGACGGGAAAAGAATACACGGCGACAATGGCGGAGAAAACGACCTCGGACTCATAGACCCTAACAACATCGAAAGAATCGAGATCGTAAAAGGTGCACAGTCTGCACTCTATGGCTCTGACGCTATGGCAGGAGTGATAAACATTATAACGAAGAAGCACGACACACAGGGACTGCTTCTCGAAAACACCACACGATACAGCCGCTTCAACGACATCAGACAACGCAACGGCGTGGGACTGAGACTGGGCAAGCTACAGTCGTACACAAGCTTCCAGCTGCAACACAACGACGGATGGCAGAACACTTCTAACGAATATGCCGAAGGACATGTGCTCAAGGACTCCAGAAACAAAACCGTGAACAAGTTCACAAACTGGCAGATAAGTGAAAACATAACATATAATCCGACAAAGAACCTTGAGCTATATGCCAACGGATATTTCTACAGGAAGATAATAAACAGACCGACAAACGGCAACTATGCCTCATGCGACGTCTATACCTACGACCTGCTCTACCGCAACGCTTCTGCAGCAATGGGAGGAAAGCTCTTCACCAACAAGGAGAAGAAAGACTATATCACGCTCGACGTGGACTGGGACAAACATGCTTACTTCTATAAGTACACGAGCAAGACATACGAGGACGACTATATCGACGGCATACTGGAACACGGAGTGCCTTTCTATCCAGGTAAGGAACGTCTGCAGGCTGACCAGCAGCGCATTATGGCAATGCTGAAAGGAGTATTTCATCTGCCATACGCCAACACGCTGAACGTGGGGGCGGAATACAGATACGACTATCTGAAGGCTCCCATGAGAACAGCCAACGGCAGCGCTGACGACAATACGGCTGCCATATACGCACAGGATGAGTTCAACCTCATATCATGGCTGAACATAACGGCAGGCGCAAGACTTGTTGACAATGCTAAATTCGGATTCCATTTCACCCCGAAGGTGAGTGCAATGGCAAGTCTTGGCGACTTCCGCCTGCGTCTCGGATGGAGCCAGGGATTCAAGTCGCCTACCGTGAAGGAACTGTATTACAGATACCTCCACGTGATGGGTTCATCCACGTTCTTCAACATGGGCAACACAGCACTCAAGCCGCAGACAAGCAACTATTTCAGTGCCGGACTTGAATACCGCAACGATAGATTCTCTGCCTCGGTAACGGGCTATTACAACAAGCTCAACGACATGATAGTACTGGTCAACGTACCTGTTGAGGAACTTCCGAAGGATGTAACCACAGGCTATCTCGGCGACGGCAGCGGCAAGGTTACCGCACGCAGATACATGAATATGGAAGACGCTGAGACCTATGGCGTGGACGTCAACCTGTCGTTCAACATCACCAAGGAACTGAGCTTGACAGGAAACTACAGCTACCTCGACACGCAGGCTAACATGTATGACGTGGAGCACGACAGAATGAAGAAGGCTGTCATCGACGGCATGGCACACAACAAATGGAATGCATCTATGATTTACGGCCACAGGTTTTCTTCCGCATACCGCTTCGGAGCAAGCCTCTCCACACGTGGCAGCAGCAAACGCTACTACGAGAACAACGGAAACGGCAAGCACTTCCAGATATGGCGCATAAACACCACACACGATTTCGGAAAGGCTAACGCCGAGACATCGTATAAGGTGGAACTGGGTGTAGACAACATCTTCAATTTCAAGGATACTACCATGCGCCCATATCATTTGGGCAACAACAATGGGGGAACAAGCATATACGTTTCGTTTGCTATAAAGTTCAACAAGGGAAAAAAAATTAACAACCATAATTATAAACAAAAAACAAAACAAAATGAAGAAGATTAAAATCTTTATGATGATGTTGCTCGCTGTATTGAGCTTTGCAGCTTGCGACGATGATGATGATGACTCAAAGCAGAGCATCATTTCTGAGTACACTCTCAACGACCAGCAGGTGGCTGCACAGAAGGCTAAGTCGGGCAAAGACAAGGCAGTGCTCCTCGTGGCTTTCGGTTCTACATGGACAAATGCCTTCGCTGCTTTCGACGAGACAAAAAGAGCTTATGAGGCTGCTTTCCCTGATGCAGACGTTTACTTCTGCTTCTCTTCTGACATCTGTATCAACCGTGCAAGCGCAGGTGAACATGGCGAGTCTCGCAACTACTACGAGCCACGTTACCTCCTCCACGCTATCGGTGCAGCTAAGTACAAAACCGTTTACGTACAGAGTCTTCAAGTCATCCCTGGCGAGGAGTTTGCCAACGTTGTTGCTGCTGTGAAGAAATTCGCAAACAACGGTTATGTAAAGGATGCTCATCTTGATGACGAGTATCTGAAGAACGTAGAGATCCACCTCGGTATGCCTCTGCTCAACGACCTCGACGAGGTTGACGACGTGGCTAAGCTGCTCAATGACCTTTATAAGGACGAGGCTACTCAGGGCGTTGTAGCTTTCATGGGACATGGTAACCCTGACAACTACGACTCTTTCAAGGCTAACGTTCGATACACTCAGCTCGAGGAGGCTCTGCAGGTTTACAGCAAGAACTACTATGTAGGTACTGTTGACATGAAGGGCAACTACAAGCAGGACGTAATGACCCGTATGAAAAACAAAAACATCGCTTCCGGTAAGATTTATCTCCACGCCCTGATGTCTATCGCCGGCGACCATGCTCACAACGATATGGCTGGTGCTGGCAGCGATTACTGGGATGCAAGCGAACCGACAAGCGAGGACAACAGTTGGTATGAGTTCTTCAACCACAACGGTTATACTTCTGTCGTACCACAGACAAACGACAACCCTCTCGGATTGCTCGAGTTGCCTACTATCCGTCAGATCTGGATCAATCATACAAAGAACGCTGAACTCCTTGAGGACGCTTACCACTCTATGTATCCAGAGGCAGAGTAAACTATTAAAACTAAATAATATATACATTAACAATAGGGACGTGGAGCAGTATGTCTGCTCCGCGTGCCTATTTTGTCGTTTTAAATATATACATGAAATTCTTTTGTTTTTTTGCCGCTATAGCAACACTATTTTTCTCTTGCGCCACAGCTCAGGACAGCAAGAAGGAACTCGCTGCTGACAAGCTTTTCCACGACCAGGACTCTGTCCTTTCACACTCTGAAGACTATAGCGACACTATCAGAATAAAGTATGCCAAAGGACTGAAAGTGGAATACAAAAACGATGGCATACATGTCACTATCACTAATCCTGACCCTGCCGCAAAAGCCAGTAAGCCTCAACATATTATTGTCAGAAAATCTTCTTCACGCTTTATTTGCACTACGGCACTACAGCTCGGCAACTTTGAGGTTCTCGGACTGGAGGACAAGATTGTGGGCATCAACTCCCTGCGACATATCTTCTCTCTTGCAATGCTCGACCAGCTGGAAAACGGCAAGACGGTAGAGATTGGCAAGGAAGGAAACTTTGACCTTGAGACGGTGATGCGTGCAAAGCCTGACTATATCCTTATCAGCGCAAGTAAATACGGAGGCTTCGAGGCCCTCAAAGAATGTGGCATTCCGCTTATCTTCCACCACGGATACAAGGAGACGAACCCTCTCGGACAGGCGGAATGGATTAAGCTAATAGGTATTCTTACGGGTGAGACCCGTCGCGCTAATGCAGTATTCTCCGATATAGAGAAGAAATACAACACTCTGAAAGAGGAGGTGGAAGCCAAAACCGACAAGAAAAAGATTCCTACAGTAATCAGCGGAAGACAGCTGCGCGACGGATGGTATATAGTCGGCGGCAGAAGCTATATGGCACAAGTGTTCAAAGATGCCGGAGCTGACTATATAATGAAAGACAATAAGGAGTCAGGAGGCGTGGCCCTCGACTTTGAGGCAGTCTACGCAAAAGGCATACATGCAGACTTCTGGCAGACCGACGGATCTTCCAACGGAACCTACTCGCTTCAGGACCTTGCTAACGAAGATGCAAGATATGCCACGATGGATGCGTTCAAGCACAAGAAGGTGGTTTTCTGCGACCTGAGCCAAACGCCATACAGAGAGTTGGCAGGTGTACAACCGCATTTCCTGCTTGCAGACTTCGTAAAGGCGTTCCATCCGGAAATACTGCCTAACTATACTCCGAAATATTATAAACTCATTAAATAACACATTTAGTCATCAACATTTATAAAACTTATTCAAATAATTCATTTATGAACCGTTATCTTATCTTACCTTTTGCATTATCTATACCATACATTGCCAATGCACAGAACGAGAAGATGCGTGAGAACGTTCTCAACCCGGTTATCATAACAGGTACTGGTACTTACCATAAGGCAGAAAACTCTCCTGTCGAAGTGAAAGTAATATCAGCAAAGGAACTGAAGGCTGCCAACGTGACGAACCTTCAGGAGGCACTGGGCAAGCTGACATCAAACATCACTACCCACACTAACGGAATGGGAACATTTGTCAATTTCAATGGTATCAGCGATGACTATATCGTTATTCTCCTAAACGGAAAAAGGATGTCGGGCGACGACAGGTGGAACCGTATAAGCATCGACAACATCAAGCGTATTGAGATTCTTTCAGGAGCAGCAAGTGCCCTCTATGGCAGCAATGCCATTGCCGGCGTCATCAACGTCATTACTGACAACAACAAGAACGCTCTTGAAGTGACAAGCAGCACGAAGGTAATGAACAACGGCAGATTCGACCAGGACATCAATGTAGACATAACCAAAGGGAAATTCTCAAGCTACACAAGCTTCAACCACCGACAGGCCGACAACTGGCAAGTGAACAACTACCAGGAGTTTAAAGAGGGCGACAAGTCTATACTTAAACTTACAGGCAGACCAATGTCGCAGGCTTTCAAGTCTGACAACATCAGCGAAAGACTGGAATGGAGATTCAACGACGAACTGGATGTCTACCTCTCAGGAAACCTGTATGGCTACAAGACTGGACGCGACAGAGGTGCAACCTACTATACGCAGAAAGCAACAACCGACAAGACTACGGGCGAGAAGTCATACACTTACACTGCAAAACAGGCCTACACATACGACATAAAGCACCGAACCTATAATCTCGGAGCCGGAGCAAGATGGATGCCTTCAAAGAACGTCAGACTCTATCTTGACGTATACATGGACAACTTCAAATCAGCATACGACTATTGGCAGACCGCCAAAAAAGAGGCGTATGACGAAACACGTAAGAATACTCAGTACATCAACGAGACTCTTAAGGGCATCTTCCGCCTTAACAACTGGAACAAACTCTCGGCAGGCATCGAACTGGAACAGGAAAACCTGAAGAGTGCTTCCGACAATATCGACAAGGAAAGCACCTATACCTATAATGTTTTCGCACAAGATGAAATCAGAATACTGAAGGGACTTGAAGCTGTAGTAGGACTGAGATACACCTACAACAGCAACTTCAACAGCAACGTAACCCCTAATGCAGCTCTCTTCTATCGCATCGCAGGCTTCAGGGCAAGGGTGAGCTATGCCGAGGGTTACCGTACCCCTACCCTCTCCCAACTCTATGCCACAGACCAGACCAAGACTTCTGCACGCTACACCATCAACAACACTTCGCTGAAAGCGGAGAAGAACAGATTCTGGAATGCCAACTTGGAATACTCCAACAACTGGCTGAGCCTGAGCGTAAGCGGCTTCATCAACAACATACGCAACATGATTAACTACCGCACCATGACACAGGCTGAAATAGAGGCTGACCAGCATCTGTCGGATCTCTATGCTGAGGGTTGGACTACCATTCGCCAGCGCGACAATATCGACAAGGCTACCGTGAAAGGCATTTCCGCCAACATGAAACTGCTGCTCCCAATGGGATTCTCGGCTTCCGCAGGCTACACCTTCTGTGACTCCAAGGCTAAGAGCGTTACTCTCGACAAGAAGACGCAGGAGTATAATGTCTCTGAGTCGCCAGTAGACAAGAGCGTAAAGAATGTTGCCAACATCTCTGCCGCATGGGACAGGACATGGGGCAACTATCATCTTAACGCACAAATCAACGGTCATATCCAAAGCCGCAGATTCTCCAGCACCTATGGATATGCTCCAGAATACCAGCAGTGGGACATTAACACAAGGCATACTTTCAGCCTCAAGCAGTTCACTATAACACCGGGCATCGGCATAGACAATATCTTCAATAAACGTGATACTTCCTTCTGGAATTCTAACTTCTCCACAATAAATCCAGGAAGATCCGTTATACTTAGTGTAACTCTTAAATTCAAGGACTAATATGAGAATATATGTGGCGGGCATCGGACCCGGCTCTTCTGAAGACATTACTCCCGCACTGCTGAATGCCGTGGCAGACAGCAGTGTGGTGGTCGGATATAAATACTATTTCCAGTTTATCGAAAAGTATATTTCCAAAGACACCATCTGCATCGACACTGGCATGAAGAAAGAACGGCAACGTGCTGAGATGGCTTTCGAATATGCCGAAAAGGGCAACACCGTATGTGTCATCTCAAGCGGAGACGCCGGCATCTATGGTATGGCACCACTTATCTATGAGATGAAACGCGACAGAGGCTCCGATGTGGAAATCATCTCCATACCTGGAATAAGCGCTTTCCAAAAGGCAGCTTCGCTCCTCGGTGCTCCTATGGGCCATGACTTCTGCGTCATTTCCATGAGCGACCTCATGACTCCGTGGCAGCTGATAGAGAAGAGAATAAAGGCTGCTGCCGAGGCTGACTTCATCACGGCGGTGTACAATCCGAAGAGCAACGGCAGATACTGGCAGCTCTACCGGCTGAAGGAACTGTTTCTGAAATACCGGAGCGAAGACAATGTTGTAGGCTTCGTCAGACAGGCTGGACGCGACGAGCAGAACATTACTATTACCACTCTGAAGGAGTTCAACCCTGAGGATGTGGACATGTTCACTGTCGTCATCATCGGCAACAGCCAGTCGTACCGGTGGAACAATGCTTTCATCACTCCACGGGGATATTATCGCAACGATAATGACAACGAGGACTGCAAAGTGGGACAGAGCATCATGATAAAATCGTTCCGTACAATAAGAAATGAACTGAAAAACCGCGACATTCCAACATGGAAGCTGTGGCCTATGCTTCATGCCATACACACTACGGCAGACTTCGACATGGAGAACCTTCTGTGGATGGACGACAATGCTACGGCTAATATATATAATAAGGTAAAAGACGGACAGCTCAAGACTATCGTCACCGACGTGTCGATGGTGGCAGCCGGCATACGCAAGGGTGCATTGGAACGCCTTGGCATCAAGACTGTATGCTACATCAATGACCCTCGCGCCATAGAAATGGCCAAGGATAAGAACATCACCCGTGCACAGGCAGGCATGAGACTTGCTGCACAGGAATATCCTGATGCCTTATATGCTTTCGGCAACGCACCGACGGCACTGCTTGAGCTCTGTTCTCTGGTACGCAAAAAGCAGTGCTCTCCCACTGGCATCATCGGCGCTCCGGTAGGCTTCGTGCATGTCGAGGAGAGCAAACATGCCGCCAAGTCTCTCGTCAACATCCCGAAAATCATCATCGACGGAAGGAAAGGCGGAAGCAACCTGGCGGCAACGCTGGTGAACAGTATCCTTACTTTTGATGATGCAGAACTATTAAGACCCGGAAGAGATGTATAGATGCAATGTTATAGGACTCTCCGACAGCCACAGACTTTGGCTGACACCTGAGGTGACTCGCATCATCTCTGAAGGGCATGTATTCTCTGGTGGCAAGCGCCATCATGAAATCATTGCCGACCTGCTGCCCGACGAATATACGTGGATTGACATTACGGTGCCCATCGATGATGTCCTGCAACGATACAAGTCTTTCGACGACATTGTAGTCTTTGCCTCCGGCGACCCTCTCTTCTATGGCTTCGCCACCACTCTTCTCCGGGCGTTCCCTGATGTGGAGATGAAGGTGTTCCCTACTTTCAATTCTCTTCAGATGCTTGCCCACAGAATGAACATGCCTTACCACGACATGTACACGGTTTCGCTCACCGGCAGACCATGGCACCGCTTTGATGAAGCACTGATTCGTGGAGAAAGACTTATCGGCTGTCTCACAGACAGGAAGAAGACTCCCCACGCCATATGGCAGAGAATGCAGAAATACGGATTCGACAACTATGTCATGTATGTCGGTGAAAACCTCGGCAACGAAGAGAAAGAGCATATTGGCATTTACGCCCCAGCCAGAGACTACCCCTCTCCCAACTGCATCATTCTGCAACAGCAAAGCCTCCGCAGACAGAACATCGGCATAGCCGACTCAGAGTTTCATCTGCTCGATGGCAGAAGCAAGATGATAACCAAGATGCCTATCCGTCTGGCATCCTTGGCTGCTCTACAGCTGGCAGACAAACATTCCCTGTGGGATGTGGGCTTCTGTACCGGCAGCGTAAGCATTGAGGCACGGCTTGCCTTTCCACATCTTATGGTCACGGCCTTTGAAATCAGAGAAGAAGGAGAAAAGCTGATGCAGGAGAACTCCAGGAAGTTTCATGCTCCCGGCATAGATGCCAGGATAGGCGACTTCTGCACTGCCGACATCAGCGACTGTCCTGCTCCCGACGCGGTTTTCATCGGCGGCTACGGCGGCAAGATGAGAGAAGTGCTCACCAAGGTGAAGTCCGTCCTTGCCCCTTCGGGATGCATAGTGTTCAATTCGGTAAGCGAAAAAAGCAGGGAGTCGTTTCTCTCCATAACCAAGGAACTGGGCATGCAACCGGAAACAGTCCACACCATTACTGTAGACAACAACAACCCCATTACGATATTAAGAGCAAGATGATAAAAATTGAGACCATTAACGAGGCTGGCAAACAGCTTGCAGAAACCATACGCAAGGAGAACCTACTCTTTGACGGCGAAGCCATTGTGTTTATAGGTGCCTTGGGCATCTGTGTGAGAAAGATTCTGCCGCTTGTCAACGACAAGCATACCGACCCTGCAGTCGTATGTGTAGACTCCACAGGAAAATTCGTCATTCCTGTCTTAAGCGGACATGTGGGCGGAGCCAACGAACTCGCCAGACAGATTGCAAGAATAACCGGCGGTACGGCTGTCATTACTACACAGAGCGACAACACAGGCCTTTGGCCACTCGACACTATAGGCAGACAATATGGATGGCAGACCTGCCAGCTGTCGCACGACGACATGAACCATGCCATCGCCACGTTCGTCAACAGACGGCCTACGGCTTTGGTCTGTGAGGTTGAGGATGAAGGCACAGAACACCTTAAGTCTTCATGCCCTTCCCACGTCACGCTGTTCAACAGCTATGAAGACTTTCTGTCTTATCGCAACAATAACGACACTCCGACACCGGAACTGCTGCTCATCGTCTCTCCTCACAGATACGACATCCGCGGCACCAGATTCATACAGTACTTCCCGCCATGCCTCAATCTTGGCATGGGCTGCCAGAAGGATGCTCCGGCAGACATTGCCAGGAAGATTCTTGAAGGAGTTTCCGCAGCAGGCTTTGCCATAGAAAGCATCAGGTCGGTTGCCACCATAGCCATGAAGAAGGACGAGGCGGTTCTCCATACGCTCCACACCCTTCTACCATGGGCAAAAGTAGAGATTTATTCTGCCGGCGCCCTCGGCAAGATCAGTGTGCCTAACCCTTCCGACAAGGTCTTTGAGGTGACAGGCTGTTACGGCGTGGCAGAGGCTGCGGCATTAGCGGCTTGCCATGACGGTGCTCTCGTTGTAGAGAAACATAAAGACTGTATTTCCACAGCTGACAAGACAGACTTTTCCACAACCGACAGAACTATCCTTCCTAAAGCCGACAAAGCGGTCTACTTCACTTGGGCGCTGGGCGAGGACAACAAAGGGTGTCGCAAGGGCCATATCGAGATTGTGGGTGCCGGACCGGGCGACCCAGACCTCGTCAGTGTGCGCGGAAGGAAATTCCTTGAGCGTGCAGACCTCATCCTCTATGCCGGTAGCCTTGTGCCTAAGGAACTTACGTTCTGCGCCAAAGCTGGTGCCACCGTGCGCTCTTCTGCAGGAATGGACCTTGAAGAACAGTTCCTGCTGATGAAAGAGTTCTACGACAAGGGCAAGCTCGTAGTACGTCTCCATACCGGCGACCCTTGCATCTATGGCGCCATACAGGAGCAGATGGCTTTCTTCGATGAATACGGCATGGACTACCACATCACTCCGGGCATCAGCAGCTTCCTTGCTGCGGCAGCGGAACTGCGTAGCCAGTTTACCATTCCCGAAAAGTGTCAGACCATCATCCTCACCCGCGGCGAAGGGCGCACACCGGTACCAGACAAGGAGAAGCTACACCTTCTGGCGCAGCACCAGTCCACGATGTGCATCTTCCTCAGCGCAAGCATTGTCGATGAGGTGATGAACGAGCTTCTCGCCGGCGGCTATCCTCCCGAGACTCCTGTTGCTGCCTGCTACAAGCTGACGTGGAAGGAGCAGAGAATCTACCGCGGACAGCTTAAGGACCTTGCCAATATCCTCAAGGAGAACAACCTCACTCTCACAACTATGATTGTAGTCGGTGAGGCCATCGACAACCGTCATGGACTGAGCAAGCTCTACGACGGCCACTTTACTCATCTTTTCAGGAAAGGCAAACAATGATATTGATATTTGGCGGCACTACGGAGGGACGCATTGCCGTGGAGGTCTGCGACCAGGCTGGCAAGCCGTTCTTCTACTCCACGAAAGGCAACTTGCAGGATGTGGAGATGCACAACGGAGTGCGTCTCTCCGGCGTATTGTCCGCCAACGACATCAAGACATTCTGCATGCGCCACTCCATCGGCTGTATCATAGATGCAGCCCATCCCTTTGCAGAAAATCTCCATAAAGCCATCGGTGAGGCAGGAGTGCCGGTCATCAGACTGCAACGCTCCTTCCCCAAGCATACCGGCGGCGTTACCTACTGCCGCGACTATGATGATGCCGCACGCAAGATGGAAGCCGACGATGTAGGCTGCCTATTGGCACTCAGCGGTGTAAACACCATCAGCAAGCTCAGGGGCTACTGGACGGCACACAAGACCTTCTTCCGCATCCTGAACCGTAAGGAAAGCACCGACAAGGCCCACGAGGCAGGCTTCCCCGACAGTCAGATTATTCTCTACAACGACAGTCTCTGCCTCCCCTCTGTCGACGACGAGCTGCAGCTTATGAGGCAGGTGGGGTGCGACGCCATCCTCACCAAGGAGAGCGGCACCTCCGGGGGCTTTGAGGCTAAGGTCTCTGCCGCCCGCAGACTGGGACTGAAGATATACGTCATAGAATGTCCCCGTTTGCCGCAGCAATGGACCTACGTCACCGGAAAATACGGCCTCAGAAGGAGCATCGAACAGATGCTGCCAACGTTCTTCCCGCTGAAGACAGGACTGACCACCGGAGCCTGTGCCACGGCAGCCGCCAAGGCCGCCATGCAGTCTCTGCTCTACGATGATGATGCGGAGGAGGCAAGCTTCTCGCTTCCCGACGGGGAGATTCTCTCCATCGCCGTGGAGCACGACGCCAAGGGCGTTGCTTCCGTCACCAAGGACTATAGCGACGACCCCGACGTTACCAGGGGCTGCCGCATTACAGCCAGCGTCAGCTGCCGTCCTTCTTCCAGCAGCCAAGGTCAGGGGCTCAAACAGCAAGTCAGGTTTCTCAAGGGCAAAGGCGTCGGCACCGTCACTCTGCCAGGTCTTGGCATTCCTGTCGGTGAGCCAGCCGTCAACCCCACTCCGCGCAAGATGATCTGCGACGAGATTTCCCGTCTCACCCATGCCGACGTGGATGTTACGATAAGCGTTGAAAACGGCGAGGAAATAGCCACGCGCACCTTCAACCCTCGTGTCGGCGTGCTTGGCGGCATCAGCATTCTCGGCACTTCGGGCATCGTCCACCCCCTGTCCATCGATGCCTTCATACGCAGCATCCGCCGCGAGCTGCAGGTGGCTTGGGCCATAGGGCGGCGCGAGATAGGCCTTGTGGCGGGCATGAAGAGCGAAAGGGCTCTGAAGAAGGAGAAGGACATCAGATGCGTCCACTACGGCAACTTCATCGGCGAGGCGCTCAAGGCAGCCCATGCCATAGGCTTCCGCCACGCCACCCTTGCCATCATGATCGGGAAGGCTGTGAAACTGGCTGCCGGCAACCTCGACACCCACTCCCATAAAGTGGTCATGGACAAGGATTTTCTAATTTCCACGGCACGTAGTCTCAACATCGACCCTTCGCCCATTCTGGGCATCACGATGGCAAGGGAACTGTGGGACATCATGCCGGAACGTTTTTTTGAAAGAATAAAGTCGCTCTGCCACGAAAGCTGCATGACTGTCTTTCCTCAGGGCGAGGTAAAAATCAGACTCATATGCGACACTCTTCTATGATGCTTGTGCTCATCCTGAGCATTGCAGTTCTTGCTGTCATGAACCTTGCCGTCGGCTCGGTGGGCATACCTGCCGCGGCGGTGTTCTCTATCCTCAACCCCTTCGACACCACCCCTCTCCGGGGCGAGAATGCCGAGATATGGACCAACATCGTCATGTACACGCGCCTGCCGCAGACGGTTACCGCCATGGCATGCGGCGCTGGCCTCTCTGTGGCAGGCCTTGAGATGCAGACCGTCTTCCGCAACCCCCTTGCCGGACCGTCGGTGCTGGGCGTGTCCAGTGCGGCAAGCCTCGGCGTGGCGTTCGTGGTGCTGCTCAGCGGTGCCCTGGGCGGCACCGCCCTTTCGAGCTTCGGCATCATCGGCAACTCCGCCATCACGCTGGCAGCCATCAGCGGCGCCCTGCTCGTCATGTCGTTCATCGTATACCTGTCGCACAAGGTCGACGGCAACGTCACGCTCCTCATCACGGGCGTGCTCATCGGCTACATCGCCACTGCCATCATCGGCGTGCTGAAATATTTCTCGAGCGAGGAAGACATCAGAGCCTACGTTATCTGGGGCCTCGGCTCTTTCTCAAGGGTCACGGGCGGACAGGTGTATGTCTTCGTGGCTCTCACCGCCGTCATCCTCCCCCTGGTCATGCTGCTTGCCAAGCCGCTCAACATCCTGCTGCTCGGCGACATGTACGCCACCAACCTCGGTCTCAACGTCAGACGGGCACGCATGCTCGCCATCGCCTCGGCAGGCACACTGACCGCCATCGTCACCGCCTACTGCGGCCCGATCATGTTTCTCGGCCTTGCCGTGCCGCACATCTGCCGCGGACTGTTCAACACCACCGACCACAACATTCTTCTGCCGGCAAACGTCTTCTGCGGTGCTGCCCTGGCGCTGCTCTGCAACTTCATAGCCCGCATGCCGGGCTTCGAGGGGGCGCTGCCCATCAACTCCGTCACGTCGCTCATCGGCGCACCCATCGCCCTGTCGATATTGCTGAGAAGAAAAAAGAACATGTAACCATTCCCACACACCTAACAACCCGTTTCTCATTATGAAAGCTTTTCTCATAGGCGCCGCCTCCTCCAACAGCGGCAAGACCACCTTCACCATGGGCCTGCTCCGCGCCCTTGCCGACCGTGGGCTCCGCGTGCAGCCCTTCAAGTGCGGCCCCGACTATATCGACACCATGTTCCACCACATCGCCTCGGGCAACGAGAGCGTGAACATAGATACCTTCATGGCATCCGCCGACCATGCCCGACACATCTTCAGCACCTATTCCGAAGATGCCGACGTGGCTGTAGTGGAGGGAGTAATGGGCCTCTTCGACGGCTACGACGGATGGCACGGAAGCAGCGCCGAAATTGCCGTCACGCTCCATCTGCCCGTCATCCTCATCGTCAACGCCAAGTCGACGGCCTACAGCGTGGCGCCGCTCATCTACGGCTTCAGCCGCTTCAACCCGAAGGTAAACATCGCCGGCGTGGTGTTCAACAACGTAGCCTCGGAGAAACACTTTCAGTTTCTCAAGTCAGCCTGCGCCGACGCCGGCGTGGCATGCTTCGGCTTCATGGCGAGAAACAGCTGCCTGTCCATCCCCGGCAGACATCTGGGACTTACCGTCTCCGAACGCAGGCAGATGGACGCCATCATCAGCAGCGCCGCCGACGAAATAGAGAAACATGTTGACATTGACAAAATACTTGAATCATGAAAATACTCGTTGCCAAAGACGAAGCCTTCAACTTCATCTACCGCGCCAACATCGACTCCCTGAAGTCCCTGGGCAGCGTCTCCTTCTTCTCGCCCCTCCACGACAGCCGGTTGCCCCACTGCGACCTGCTCTATCTCCCCGGCGGCTACCCCGAGCTCTATCTCAGGGAGATAGCCTCCAACCCCGGCATGACGACGGCGATACGCCAATATGCCGAACGTGACGGCAGGCTCTATGCCGAATGCGGCGGCTTCATGTACCTCTGCCACGACATTGACGGCACACCCATGTGCGGCGTGCTGCCCTTCCGCGCCACGATGGAAAACGCACACCTCCATCTCGGCTACAGGCAGATGACCATAGGCACCGGAGCGCAAGCCACCCTCGTCAGGGGCCACGAGTTCCACTATTCCGACGTTGACGACAGCTCCTGCGGCAACCTCGCCCTCCTGGGCATAAGCAGGGAGTGCCGCCAGCTGACTGCAAAGGGCACAGCTGCCGCCACACCAATATACAGATACAAGAACCTGGTTGCCGGCTACACCCACTGGTACTGGGCAGAGAACGGCTTCCCGTTTTTCAACCTCATATAAAGAAACAACAAACAAAGCGAAATATAATCCTATGACAGATACTTCCACAATACTACACCCCATAATGCTCGTCGGCACGGGCAGCGACGTGGGCAAGAGCGTACTCGCCACAGCCCTCTGCCGCATCTTCCTGCAGGAGGGCTACCGCCCCGCACCCTTCAAGGCGCAGAACATGGCACTCAACTCTTACGCCACGCCCGACGGACTGGAGATAGGACGCGCACAGGCCGTACAGGCCGAGGCATGCGGCGTGCCGTGCTCTACCGACATGAACCCCCTGCTGCTGAAACCCAACTCGGAACACACCACGCAGGTGGTGCTCAACGGCCGCCCCATAGGCAACCGCTCCGCCTACGACTACTTCCGCAAGGAGGGCCGCGCAGAGCTGCGCACAGCCGTAAACGCCGCCTTCGACCGACTCTCCCAGCTCTACAACCCCATCGTCATGGAGGGAGCAGGAAGCGTGTCGGAAATTAACCTGCGCGACTCCGACCTCGTAAACATGCCCATGGCACGCCATGCCGATGCCGACGTAATACTCGTTGCCGACATAGACCGCGGAGGAGTCTTCGCCTCCTGCTACGGCAGTATAATGCTACAGACACCCGACGACAGGAAAAGGATAAAGGGCATCATCATAAACAAGTTCCGCGGAGACATCAGACTCTTCGAGGAGGGTAGACAGATGCTCGAGAAAATCTGCGGAGTGCCCGTGCTCGGCGTGGTGCCCGTATTCAACAACATCGTAATAGAAGAGGAAGACAGCGTGGAACTGGAACGCAAAGCCCACTCCATCGCCGCCGACAAGGTCAACGTGGCTGTGGTGCTGCTGCGCCACATCTCCAACTTCACCGACTTCAACACCCTTGAGCGCGACGAGCGCGTAAACCTCTTCTACACCAGCAACACCGCCGACATCGAAAAGGCAGACATCATCATACTGCCCGGCACGAAAGCCACACTCGACGATCTCTACGAACTGAGAAGAAACGGTGCCGCACAGGCCATAACAAGGGCACACCGCAACGGCACAACCATCATCGGAATCTGCGGCGGATACCAGATGCTCGGACAGACCGTCAGAGACCCACACGCCGTGGAAGGCTCCATACCGCAGCTGCCCGGACTCGGACTCCTCGACACCACAACCACCATGCTGCCCGAAAAGACCACACGCCAGGCCGACTTTATCTTCAACGGCACACCGTGCAAGGGCTACGAAATACACCAGGGCACCACCACCTACTGCGAGGGGCACCCCAAGGCAGGACAGGAAGCCGACACGATAGTCTGCGCCAAACGCTGCACCGGAACCTACATGCACGGCTTCCTCGACAACCCTGCCGTGATAGAACACTTCATAGCGCCGCTGGCAAAGAACCGTGCCGCCGCCACCCACCACACGAGCATCGAAGAGTTCAAGAACCGACAGTACGACCTGCTCGCAGACCACGTAAGAAAACACGTTGACATTGATAAACTGATAAAAATAATGCACACATGATACAAGGACACGGCGACGACCTATACAGATACGGAAACCGGGTGGAGATAAACTTCTCCACCAACATCTTCAACCATTTCGACCACTCCCCCCTCTTCGACTTTCTCGCCCGGAAGCTGCACCTCATCACCAGCTACCCCGAACCCGAGCCAACAACGCTCGAGCAAGCCATAGCACGGCAGAACGGCGTCTCGCCAGACAGCATAATGGTCACAAACGGCGCCACCGAAGCCATCTATCTCATGGCACAATGCTTTGCCGACAGGGTTTCATTCATCGTGCAGCCCACCTTCGCGGAATATGCCGACGCATGCCGCATGCACAGCAACACACCGCCGACAGACATCACCACACCCACAACCACCGACACCTTCGGCAGCAACACTGCCCTGTGGCTCTGCAACCCCAACAACCCGACCGGTAACGTCGTGCCCCACAACGAGCTCCTCGACACCATCGCCCGCAACCCGCACACGCTCTTCATCATCGACCAGAGCTACGCACGCTACACGCTGAAGCCAACCCTCACCCCCAGCGAAGCGGCAGAGGCAGACAACGTGCTGCTGCTCAACTCCATGACAAAAGACTACGGAATCCCCGGACTGCGCCTCGGCTACGTCACCGCCAGCGAGAAACTCATCGCCATGCTCCGACGCTACAGGATGCCGTGGGCGGTAAACAGCCTCGCCATCAGCGCCGGACTCTTCCTCATAAACCACCGCTCGCTCTACACCATCAACACCGAAGCCCTCTGCCGGGAGTGCGCCAGGGTGAGCACACTCATACAGAAGCTCGGCATCGCCACCAGCCCCTCCGACTCCAACATGCTACTCTGCAGGCTGCCAGAACACACAGCCGCCGAACTGAAGGAATTTCTCGTGGACCGCTACGGCATACTCATACGCGACGCAAGCAACTTCCACACCCTCTCGCCACAGCACTTCCGAATAGCCGTACAGACGACTGCGGAAAACGACACACTCATTAAAGCCCTTACAGAATGGACGAAACAATAACTTTCCTCTACAACAGCATCCTGCCGGCAAGCCTGCTCACGGGATGGCTCCTCGACCTCATCTTCGGCGACCCACAGCGCCTGCCGCACCCCATCGTATACATGGGCAGATGGATAGCCTGGGGTGAACGCCGCCTGAACCGCGGCAACGCCCGCAAAGCCAAAGGCGCCCTGTTCGCCACAGGCAGCATCATACTCGTCTTCGCCGCCGCATGGCTCACCATAAAATTCCTGGGCAGCCTCGCCGCCCCCGGCGGCACACTCTCGCCGCTCTTCGCTGTGCTCCACTACGCCGTGCTCTCCACAGTCGTATTCTTCTGCCTTGCCGGAAAGACGCTGCGCCGCGAAGTGCGCATGGTGTTCCAGGCGCTGCAGCAAAGCCTCGCCCTCGGCAGACGACAGGTGGCACGCATCGTGGGGCGCGACACCCAACAGCTCTCGCAGCAGGAAGTGGCAACGGCAGCCCTCGAAACGCTCGCCGAAAACCTCTCCGACGGCGTCATAGCCCCCCTCTTCTGGTTCTCCCTACTGGGCGTGCCCGGCATGCTCGCCTACAAGATGGTAAACACCCTCGACTCCATGATAGGCTACCAGAACAAGCGCTACAAAGACTTCGGCTGCTGGGCAGCCCACATCGACGACATGGCAAACTACGTGCCCGCACGCCTCACCGCCCTGCTGATGCTCCTTGCCGGCAGACTCTGTCCGCGCCTGTCAGCCCGGCAGTCCAGGCAGCCGCTCCAGCGCCAGCTGCGCACCGTAGTACACTACTCCCGTTGCCACGCCTCGCCCAACAGCGGATGGCCCGAAGCAGCACTCTCCACACTGCTCGACTGCCGCTTCGGCGGTCCCCACAACTATTTCGGCGAACTCTTCTACAAGCCCTACATCGGCTCCAACCCACGCCCCGTAGGCTTTGCCGACATGCTGTTCAGCATCCGTCTCTGCCTCATGGCCGAGGGCGCAGCCGTGGCAATAAGCCTGGCAGTCTGCGCCCTGTAAGGAGAGAATCCCCCGTTGCGCTCTATCCCTATTTCAACGCTATCCTCACCCTCCCCTAAAGAAAGCGTGAGGATTTTATCTAAAGGGGAGAAGCAGTTTGCCTGCCCACGGGAAAGGCTAACTTCCCCCTACTCCCAAAAAACATAGTATTCACCAAAAAACCACAACCATTTAAACCCCACACAACAATGAAAACAAGCACTTGGTTCTGTTGGCGTCTTCCACGCTGTCACCGCCACAGAGGAACACGTCAGACATGGCTGACATTATCTCGTCCCACCGGTAGCCGTTGTATGTGGAGCTGCGGACACCAAGAGTGCCGTTGATGACTTTGTCAAGTGAAAGCGCATAAAAGCCTTGCTTGCGTAATAAATTCCTCTGAAAGGAGTTATTTTCTCAGATTTTATGTTTACCTTTGCCATATGTCAGATATTCTTTATTTGATTTTTTAGCAGCAGTAAGTGAATTTTCTGACAGATGCAAGTATTGGATAATTTATTGTTATCCAAAGACTTGCTTTCTTGTAAAATTATAAGTCTGCTATTTTAAGGAGTAATATCAAATGATCATATATATAGTAAGACACGGACAAACAGCCGAGAACTTGCAGATGATTCTACAAGGACATTTGCCTGGCATTCTTACCGACAAAGGTAAGGAGCAAGTACGAAATGCAGCAGAACATCTTGCAGAAAAAGACGTTCAGTTCAAGTGCATTGTCTCAAGCGACCTGAAACGTGCAATGGACTCTGCCAATATCATCTCAGAGAGATTAAAACTTCCAGTCATTCCTATGGAAATTCTTAGAGAACGTGACTGGGGTAAATATACTGGCATGTCTGTTTCTGAGGCGGCAGACAAATACAAAAAGGATGGCAAATGGATGTTCCCTGATGGTGATGCCGAAACAGAAGAGGATATTTATCAACGAGCAGGCAAGGCTTTGCAGGAACTCTTTGAGAAATATACGAATGATACCATCATCGTTGTCACTCATGGACAGTTTGCAAGAAATATGATAGCCAATCATTTTGAATGTAACTACCATGAGGTCACATCTTTCGTAAACGCAGAGATTCGAATGCTGAACATGTAATATCGTAGTAGAAGAATATGAATACATTACATACTTTACTGACATTCTACATTCTTTGCATCAATGTAGTTACATTAATCGTGTACGGTATAGACAAGTACAAGGCCAAGAAAGCAAAGTGGCGAATTTCGGAAGCCACGCTTTTGCTGCTGGCTATACTTGGAGGAAGCATCGGTGCTTGGATTGGAATGAAAATCTGGCATCATAAGACAATGCATAAGAAGTTCAAATACGGTGTTCCTACCATTCTGTTGATACAGATTGCAGCAATGATTTATCTGCACATGAATTTATAACAAAATAAAGAACGAAGCATATGAAAAGTTTTGCACCAAAGCCGTGGGTTGTACCACAGCCTGTGCTGATTATCGGCACATATAATAAGGAAGGAGTTGCCAACGCAATGAACGCTGCCTGGGCAGGACAGTGGGACATGAAGGAGATTATGATTTCGATGGGAAATCACGTCACCACAGACAACCTGAAGCTTGGCGGTGAGTTTACCGTTGCCTTTGCTACCAAGAAAACCATGGTGGCTTCTGATTTCGTTGGCATTGTTTCTGCCAAGAACGACCCAAATAAGATGGAGGAAACAGGATGGAACATCAAGAAGGCAACTATGGTTAACGCTCCAGTATTTACAGATTTTCCTATGACTTTGGAGTGTCGCATCAAGGAGAAATACGACGAAAGCGAGACTGGTTATTATCTTGTTGCAGAAATAGTAAATATCCTTGTAGATGAGAAGTATCTGGCAAAAGACGGAAATCCAGACATGGAGAAGATGGAGCTGATTGTCTTCGACCCAATTCATCATAGCTACATCCAGTTGGGCGAGAAAGTCGGTAACGCTTTCTCAGATGGTAAGACTTTGAAATAAAAACTACGTAAATGGTATTTCCAGAAATATACTCAGCAACTGGCATGATGGAGCTGATTCAGAAGATTGGCTTCCTCCCTCTCCTCGATAGTGGCATAGAAGGATTCTCTGCCGAGGACATCGTGGATGAGGACTGTCGATATGTGACATTTCCTGAAGGCGGTTGGGACTGGCCACTTTGGAAATGGAAGGGCGAGATTGTGACAGAAATGCCCTGTATGTACGGAAAGTTTTTCAATAAGAAAGCGGGATTTGTTAGTAAGGAATGGTGGGCTGACTTCTGTAATTACAGACGAAGTAAATATCCTCGCCCAGAAGAGGAGTCGATTGAGGAAGCCATCCTTAGCACATTACAATCTTCTGGCAGTCTTATTACAAGGGAACTACGAACTGCTTGCGGTTTCACTGGTAAAGGAATGAGAAGCAAATTTGATGGCTTCATTACCCGACTGGAAATGGCAACTTACATCGTGACAGAGGATTTTATCTATCCTCGTGACAAGCACAATCGTGAATATGGTTGGGGATGGTCATTGCTGAATACTCCCGAAGAACTCTATGGAAGGGATGCCTGCCGATGCTATCGAACTCCCGAAAAGTCTTATCAAAGGATATTCGAGCATCTGAAAGCGATTCTGCCTAACGCCACAGACAAGCAACTTATTAAAATGATAGGATAAATATGACGCAAGATTCAACAACGTATTACGTTTGGATAGGCGGTTCATGTGACTATGGACATAAAGAGCGAGCTGGTGGTGCTGCCGTTGTGATTGAGCATAACGGTAGCATCATCAGCCGTGATGTAATCAGCAACCTTCATACCACAGAATTCCGTATGATGCTGACACTAATGGTCAAAGTGATGCATGAACTTGAAGCAGGTTCTGACATCCTTTTCCTGACCAACGCAGCCTATATTCAGAACTTTGACAAGACTCCGACTGCGAAGTCTGCAAACCGAACGAGCAGCGAGAGCAAAGATGTAAGCTTGCTTACAATCTCTGCCGAGTCGCGAGGGAGGAAGGCGAGAGCCAATCCGGACTTGATACTACAATGTATCGAAGAAAAGAAGAGACACAACTCTGTTGGAGTCAAAATCGTACAATATCATAAAAGCCCATTGCTTATGGAGACACATGATATGGCTACAGAAGCAATGGCTAAGACAAGGAAGGAGTTTCATCATGACAGCAAATGAACAAGCATTATTGGCACAAATGCAAGACCTCGGCTATTCCCATGGTCTTTGCATTACGGCACTACAAATCCTATCCCAAGACAAGTTGACTGTCAGCGACATGCTTGCCTTTATCTATGACGAATAACCCTCATAAGAGGACTTTATCCCCTACTCTGTAAACGAGGTATCTTGGCATAGAGAAAAGTAGGCTCGAAAATGCACGAATCAGGCATCAAAAACACGCAAAATAGAATCGTAAACATGGGAGATAGTATATACATGGTTAGGTGGTATACTTTTTAATTATTAGGGGTGGTACACTTTTAAGTTTGAATCTACAGAATCAAACAATAATTGCCATTTTTGTATGCGGATATCCAATATGAATATTTCGACACAAAAATGGCAATTATTACTAAAAAATCCGAAGTCTGTTACCTTACAAGGAAGGTTTCAACCAACGAACATAACTGTTTGTCAGTTAAATTATCAATACCTACTTTATCAATCAATGTGTATTCTTCTTTCTTGTTGGTAATCACAAATTTGCGTTCTTTTCCTTCCGCTTCACATAAAAGGTGATAGTTACCTTTGTACGCCTTTTCTACACGCACATTCTCAAAAATAGTATCACCAATTCTGAACGAAACATTCTTTCTTTGTTCTAACAATCCCCACTCTGCCAGATGATTGTTAAGGGTGGTTTCTACAGCACCTATCCAACGCTGACTAACTTCGCATTCTTCTGCAAAGTGTCTGAATTGGCGAATGGCAGAAGCAACCTCATCTATGATGGTTTCTGCCTTTCTGATACCGTTATCCTTGCCAAGAGCCAAAGCATCTTCAAGAGTCTGACCTTGAAGTTTACCCTGCATCATCAGACAATGCATCTTCTCAGGAAGGAAACCACCGACATTGAAGATATAAGTCATATCGTATGCCGGAGAAAGTTGCCATTGACCGCTTTCATCCATCAGGAACGAGAAGTTCTTGTTGTGATCATCAGTATTGTTGGCAAGAATATTGAATACCATTCTGCGAAAGACTTCTTCCTGCGTGCTTTCCGGTAGGCGCATCTTGCGACAAACCATCAGCAACGTTTCATAGCTGTCGGCATCAGGATATAGAGCTGCCAATGTCTGCATGTGCAATTTGCGTTCTTCATCACGATCAAAACGATGTGTAATAAAATGCTTCTGACCTTCCACCTCTATAATCTTGCAAGGCATCATATTTATACCTGCAGCCATGGCCATTTTATAGTAAGCCATTTCCAATTCTGCTGACGAGCGTTCCGTATCGCCAAACTTCAGTATACAATAATCAAAGCCCTTGCGACCAGCAATCTGTCCACTTCTGATTTCTCCCGTTTTCGGATTTATCGCTATGATTGCCTTAGGTTGGCGACCACCTGCCGATGTTCCGACAGCTATCAGCGACTGCATGGTCAGCGATTCGTCAGGCATCAGTCTAACATTCTCACGCTCAACGAATATTCTCTGGGCCAGATCTGTCAATGCCTTCATATTCAGTTTTTCCGACTTCCTGATGCTTGATGATTCGGGTATAAACTCCAAAGCTCCCATACCTCGCTTACCTATAAACGACAGAATTTCAAGCGGAGTAATTTCCTGATTGCGAATGCCATTCTGTATGCGCCAACACTCAAACACCTGGTTACCCCAAGCGTCAGGCAAAGAGTCTGCAAGAAAAGGAGGCAGTTTGCGGTAAAGCTTAGTTTCCCTGTCACCCATGATAGGACGTCGGCTGGCAGGTGACTTGACAGAAGCCACAAGTGGGAACGGATCAAGTCTTCCGTCAAGGAAAGCTGGATTGTACTCGAAAAATGAAACACCTCTCCTTGCATCCCATGACAAGCGACCGATTTCCTTGTCCCAAAGCATTATTTTCAAAGAACTTGCTATCATGACTTCTTATGTCTAATTCGTTGAACTTTCTTTTCTTCCTTCACAAGGTATGCAGATGGCGGTAAATCCGGCATCAGTTCGTCAAGTGCATCTATCAGACCGATTGCCTTCAGCAGCAAAAGGAAGGTGCCGAGCGACACATTGCCCGATGTACCATTCTCAAACTTATGAATGGTAGTGATTGTAATACCCGATTGTTCAGATACCTCCTTCTGCGTCATATTGCTACGCAAACGGTAATCCTTGAATCTTGCACCAAGAAGTTTTACCAATTCCGGTATAGAATACTCGTAATAATCAATCATAATTCGTCATTTTAATTTATACTATAATATAAGTTAGACCAATAATATCGCGTTATATTATATTCTACTTATATTTATAAATACAAAAATACTCATTTCTTCTCAAAATCCATCAATTAGCTTGAAGAAAATCTGATTTTTGCATTCTTTTTAGCCTTTTTTGCAAAGAAAGAACTCAAAAGTAACAAAAAAGGGGGCACCTGCAAAAAAGGGGGCATAGTCGCCATCGGCTCACTATAATTTATGCGTAGCCACACACTTTTACAGGTGGCCCCATATTCTTAATGTTTTAGGATGTTGACAAGTCTTTAGGATTAAAAATCAAAGGGATATTTGCGCCACTCTTTAGAAGCTTCTGCTTCACTGAATGCTTTTTCATTAAACGAATATACATAGAGAGACCTTGTAGCGGGAGAGGCTTTTTCTATATATGAAGAGGTTGCACAACAACGTTCATCTTCCATCTCCATTTTCGTGAGAAAACCAGATGCTTCCATTTTACGCATAAAATTACGTCTATCGTATTTTCTCTCATGAATGAGTTCATTTATGCGTTGCAGTTCGTCCATCTTAAATACCTTGTCTAAGAGTTTGAAGGCAATAGGCGAAATGCGAAATAAAGCCAATCGTAACTGAAACAATCTACCTTTGTAGGAATTGTGCTAACAGTTACGACTGACATAGTAAGGCTTTAGATGATCATCTTATCCTGTGTCGTTGCCCATACAAGCAGGACGGTGGTTGCTTTTGTATATTTCTTAATGCCCCACAATGCGAGTACTTTGTGAAAGCATAATAAATGGTGCTATCTAATAATCTATTTGTTACAACTCAACAAATAACCATATTTAAAGAACTGATAATTTTCTCACGTTCACCGCTGCCTTTTGTAGAAAGGCGCAAAAGCGGAAGACCATAGTTTGAAAGGATATGGTCTTTCATCAAGTCGCGCTGATGTTGTTCCGTCTCGTCATTGTGATAGGAGTAGCCGTCCGTCTCAATGGCAAGTACGGGCTGCTTGCTCACTCGGTTGATAATGAGAAAATCCAGATGTGTGTTGCAGTTGGAAGCATACTTCAGTTCTTCTGGCGACATCATGGAAGTGTCTTTCACAACTTGACGCAAAGGAACATGGCACAGCACTTTCAAGTAATTATATGCGGCATCGGATGCCAATACTTCACCAATCAAGGAATAGGTCAGGTTCTCTGATACATACTCCGATATTTGCGGATGATTTTCGAGAAATGCCATTCGTTGCTCCGTATATTGTTCATAGAGATAGTCGAAGATGGAAGCCAACTTGCTCTCCGTCACCATGCAGTTATTGTAAGCGATATAGTCAAGCAAGTCCATGATGTTACTGTGCTTTTCCTGTTCGTTTCCTGTCACAACAAGACAGAAACGCTTTTGCGCTCTCGATACAGCCACGTTCAACATCTTGGCATCATCGGCAAACTCCGAAATCTGGTTGTCTACCACACTCATAATGATGGTATCTTCTTCGCGACCTTGGTATTTATGTATCGTGCCTGCCTTTACATGGTTCAGTTGATGGTTGAAAGCATCCACTTGATAGGGTGTCCAGTTCGTTGTACCAAATTTAGCTCACTTTCCTAAGCGTTTTGGTT
>OOCQ01000377.1_pt1 | contig 38787 bp, 30 predicted proteins | sample 1671121 | NCBI WGS metagenome assembly OOCQ01 (sample SAMN06348124, study PRJEB24527) | human gut metagenome | biome: human gut; feature: ankylosing spondylitis patient; material: feces | host: Homo sapiens | place: China | collected 2015-10 | reverse complement strand
TCAACAAGATTGAGGAGATGGGATTCCACGACTGCCTGCGCCTCATCCACTTCCACATCGGAAGCCAGATTACCAAAATCCGCCGCATCCAGACGGCTCTGCGTGAGGCAGCACAGTTCTACATCAACCTGCACAAGATGGGCTACAATGTAGATTTCGTAGATTGCGGTGGTGGTCTTGGCGTAGATTACGACGGCACCCGTTCTGCCAGCAGCGAAAGCTCTGTAAACTACTCTATCCAGGAGTATGTAAACGATTGTGTCTATACATTCGTTGATGCAGCCAACAAGAACAATATCAACCATCCTAACCTCATCACCGAGAGTGGCCGCTCGCTTTCTGCCCACCACTCCGTATTGGTGATTGATGTGCTGGAGACTGCTTCCCTGCCAGAGATGCCAGAGGAGTTTGAAGCAAAGGAGACTGACCACCAGCTGGTTAAGGATCTCTATGAGATATGGGACAACCTGAATCCTCGCAACATGCTGGAAGACTGGCACGATGCCGAGCAGATTCGCGAAGAGGCCTTGCAGCTCTTCTCTCATGGTATCGTAGATTTGAAGACCCGTGCCGAGATTGAGGCGATGTACTGGAGCGTGTGCCACGAGATCAATAATCTTGCCAAGCACATGAAGCACGTGCCTGAGGAGCTTAGAGGATTGGACAAGATTCTTGCTGACAAGTATTTCTGCAACTTCTCACTGTTCCAGAGCCTGCCAGACAGTTGGGCCATTGACCAGCTCTTCCCTATCATGCCTATCCAGCGCCTGGATGAGCGTCCTACCCGCAACGCTACCTTGCAGGACATCACCTGCGACAGCGACGGCAAGATTGCCAACTTCGTAACCGATGGCCATATCGGCAACGTTCTCCCACTTCATCCATTGAAGAAGAACGAGCCATACTATCTCGGTGTATTCCTCGTTGGCGCCTACCAGGAGATTCTGGGCGACATGCACAATCTCTTCGGCGACACCAATGCTGCCCATATTTCCGTAAAAGACGGCAAATACAGCATCGACCAGATATTCGATGGCGAGACCGTAGAGGAGGTATTGGATTACGTACAGTACAATCCAAAGAAGCTCGTCCGCCAGTTGGAGCAGTGGGTAACCAAGAGTGTGAAGGAAGGCAAGATTTCTCTCGACGAGGGTAAGGAGTTTCTGGGCACCTATCGCAATGGTCTCTTCGGATACACATATCTTCAGTAAGTGAAGAACGAAGAGTGAAGAGTGAAGAATTCAATTGCTTTACTAATCATAAAGTTCTATGTTCAAAGTTCAAAGTAACAATATGGAAAAAGTAACAGTAGTAAAGGTAGGCGGTGCCATTGTTGAAGACTGCGAGCAGCTGGCACAGCTCTTGAAGGATTTTGCTGCCATTCCCGGCAAGAAAGTATTGGTACATGGCGGTGGACGCCGTGCCACCAAGGTAGCCGCAGCCCTCGGCATTGAGAGCAAGATGGTAAACGGCCGTCGCATCACCGATGCAGACATGCTGGAAGTGGTAACCATGGTTTATGGCGGTTTGGTAAACAAGAACCTGGTTGCCAAGCTTCAGGCTAACGGCGTGAATGCCCTCGGCCTGACAGGTGCTGATATGGATGTAATCCATAGTCATAAGCGCCCATTGAAGGATGGCATCGACTTCGGATTCGTAGGCGATGTAGAACGTGCCAACGGCAAGATGCTCCAGACCCTGATTAACGAAGGCATCACCCCAGTGATGGCTCCGCTGACCCACGACGGCAAGGGCAATATCCTCAATACCAACGCCGACACCATCGCAAGCGAGACAGCCAAAGCTCTGGCTCCTTACTACGACGTGACATTGATATATAGTTTTGAAAAGAAAGGCGTGCTCAGTAATCCTGAGGATGACGACAGCGTGATTCCAGTGATTACCCATGCCGATTTTGAGAGATATAAAGCAAACGGTACCGTGGCAGGCGGCATGATTCCAAAGCTGGAGAATGCCCTTGCAGCCATCGATGCAGGCGTGAAAGAGGTGATTATCACCCTTGCTACCGCCATTGACGGAAAGCACGGAACTGTTATTAAGAGTTAAAAATAGAAATAATTCAGAGTTGCTTGTAACTTTCTTACAGGTGAGTCGTCATTAATTATAGAGGGATGAAAAAAATCAGTTTCCAAAACGATGTTTTGCCTCTGAAGAATAAACTCTTCAGGCTGGCCCTTCGCATTACTCTCAACCGGGAGGAAGCGGAAGACGTTGTGCAGGATACCATGATTAAAGTCTGGAATGCCCGCGACAGATGGCAGGAGCTTGACTCCATCGAGGCCTATAGCCTCACCATCGCCCGCAACCTCTCGCTCGACCGCATCAAGAAGATGGATAATCAGAACGATTCGCTGGAAGAGCAGACCACGGAAAGGCTCGACGAGACATCATCCACCCCTTCCGAACGAATGATTCAGAAAGACAAGCTGAACATCGTAAGGAACATCATTAATGAGTTGCCCGAGAAGCAGCGCAGCTGTCTGCAACTTCGAGATATCGAAGGAAAATCCTATAAGGAAATAGCAGACATCCTCAGCATCACCGAAGACCAGGTCAAGGTGAATATCTTCAGGGCTCGACAAACAGTAAAACAAAGATTTCAACAATTCGACAGTTATGGATTATAAGTACATCAACCAACTTTTGGATCGCTACTGGAAGGGCGAGACTTCTCTCGAAGAAGAGGAGATTCTCCGCGCATTCTTCAGCCAGGACGAGTTGCCTGCCGAGCTGAAGCCTTATCAAGCACTCTTCTCTTACGAGATGGGCGAGGCTAAGCAAGAGACGCTGGGTGATGACTTCGACCAGAAGATGATGGCGATGATTGAAGATGAATACACCAAGGAGCCTAACAAGGCAAAGGTGGTTTCACTGACAGAGCGCCTGAAGCCTCTCTTCAAGGCTGCTGCCGTGGTAGCTATCGTCTTGACCTTGGGCAACGCTGCCCAAGTGCCATTCCAGAACGATGTCGATAACCAGATTGAAAACGTAGGATACACCAAGAGTGGCAAGGGCGTTTCCGTAGCCATGGGCGATTCTGCTTCGGTTGACTCCATGCAGCGCACGGGCATCGACCAGATAAGCACCACCACCCCTTCTCCTACGATATTGAAGTAGTTATTTCTATGCTTTCTCTATATAAAAAAATCATGTTTAGTAAAACAATTCTGAAACTGTGAAGTTTCAATTCTCTCAAATTTTTCATAACATACTAACGTATTAGGGCTGCCAGTACATACTGGCAGCCCTTGCTGTATATTATAAGAGACAACCCACACGGGTTGCCTCTTAACACATAAACCTTAATCTAACCTAATAACTTATATTTTTCACTCTATTCAATGCTTCTAAATAATAGTAGTCGGCATAGATGATGCTGGCATCTATCTCGCTTCCTGCCGGATGATGCCCCGTGCTATGCATCAGGAATGCCACATTCTTCTTGCCGCTCTGGTATTTACTGGTGCTAAGCTGGACTAGCGTCTGCAAGGCAAACTGCTTGTACTCTTCGCCTTTCTCACCTCCCACATACTGTTGAAGTTCCAGTAAGGCATCGGCAACCACACAGGCAGCACTTACATCCTTCGGTGCTCCCATTGTTCCACGTGAATCATCCATATCCCAAAGAGGAATGAAGTCATCGCTGGTATCCTTCAATCGCTTGATGTAAATATCAGTCACCTTTTGGGCAAAATTCAGGAACATCCTGTTGCGGGTATAGCGATACACCATCGTATAGCCATAGATAGCCCAGCTCTGGCCTCTTGACCACATGGAATCATCAGAATACCCCTGGTGGGTCACTCCCTTGACAAAGTCACCACTGATGGTATCATATACTGCCACATGATAGCAGCTGCCATCCGGACGGAAATGATTCTGCATCGTGGTCTTGGCGTGAGTTACAGCCAGATCGTAAAGCAGCTTGTTTCCTCCGTTTTTGGCTGCCCAGAACATCATATCGAGGTTCATCATATTATCCATAATCGTATTGTGCGGCCAGTTGCGAGGCTTCACTTCTCTAGGCCAACTCAATATCGTACCCACGATAGGATTGAAGAGCGTGGCAAGTGAATCGGCGGAAGCCAGAATCACATTCTTGTAGGCCTGCGAATGATTCACCTCGTAGCCCTTCCCGTAGGAACAGAACATCAGGAAGCCGATATCGTGGTCGTAGCAAGGGCGATAGGCGATGCCTTTCAGCGATTCCGTATATCCTTCGGCAGCCTTGCGCACAGCCTCATCCTTTGTATTCTGATAGTCCATCCAGAGGATTCCCGGCCAGAAACCGTCACACCACTCCTCAGGGGTAACCTTGCGGCAGTTCCAACCCTTCTGCTTATCACCCTTTAGGATATTGCGAGGTTCCATCGTATAATCGTAAGAGCCATCCTTCTGCTGCAACTCAGCCAAAGCACGCTTCACCTGCTTGTGGCAGTATTGTAACTGCTTATCAACATCGAGTGTCGGAACCTGCGCAGCAGTCTGTACCTTCAGCGCCATGCTTATCTGCGATATGGCAACCATGGCCATACAAAAAAGTATTCTTCTTATCTTCATTGTCTTTGTTTTATTAGTAATACGAATCGAACGAGAAGAATACTTAAATTTGTAGTAGAAAAGCTGACAATAAACATATAAGTAATCTTCCTTTATCATACGTATCATTATAAAAGAATAAGAGAATCATATGAATAAGAGAATTACATCATTGCTCTTTTCGAGCATCTTGCTGGCAACGCCTATGTCGATCCAAGCCCAGTATCATTCGCAGGTCTGGAATCCCGATAATGGCAACGGTACTTATACCAACCCCGTAATTTATGCCGACTATAGCGACCCAGACGTGGTAGCTGTTGGAGAAGACTATTATCTCACGGCTAGTTCTTTTAATTGTATCCCAGGTCTGCCTATCCTTCATAGCAAGGACCTGGTAAACTGGGAGATTATCGGACATGCCCTGCAGGAACAGGAACCCAAGGAACTTTTCAACCTGCCTCAACACGGCAAGGGAGTTTGGGCACCAGCCATCCGACACCACAACGGCGAATTCTACATTTACTGGGGCGACCCAGACCACGGCATCTTCATGGTGAAGACCAAAGACCCACGTGGCACTTGGGAGAAACCCGTCTGCGTTATAGCAGGAAAAGGAATGATAGACCCTTGTCCACTCTGGGATGAAGACGGAAGATGTTATCTCGTGAATGGATGGGCAGGAAGCCGTTCCGGTTTTAATTCCGTTCTCACTGTTCGTGAGCTTTCTGCCGATGGAACCAAGGCGATAGGCAAGCCTCGCATCGTTTTTGATGGAGGACAGAAGAACCACACCACAGAAGGTCCGAAGTTCTATAAGCGAGATGGATATTACTGGATTATGTGCCCAGCTGGAGGCGTAGAGATGGGCTGGCAACTTGCCATGCGAAGCAAAAACATATATGGCCCTTATGAAGCCAGAAAGGTGATGGCACAAGGCAAAACGAAGATTAATGGTCCTCACCAAGGAGCATGGGTTCATACATCGCAAGGCGAAGACTGGTTCCTTCATTTCAATGACAAGGCAGCATACGGTCGCGTCGTCTTCCTGCAGCCTTTAGATTGGAAGACAGGATGGCCAGTAATGGGCAATGACAAGGATGGCGACGGATGTGGCGAGCCTTATCTCACCTATCGCATACCGAAATCGACATCAAAGGTAAAGATGAATCCTCAGGAATCTGATGAATTCAACAGCACAGAGCTAGGCTTGCAATGGCAATGGCACGCCAACTATAACCAACTTTGGGGAATGCCAACCAATAATGATTGTCTGCGATTATATACCGCAGATCTTACCGCAACAGATGAAGCTGGCAAGCCATTACCATTCAAGAGTCTTTGGCAGGCTGGCAATCTTCTACTCCAGAAGACTCCAGCCAAGGATTTCACTGCTACCGCAAAGATTCGCTTTGCATCGAAAGAGGATGATCAGTATGGCGGTGTCATTATGATGGGCAGGGATTATCAGGCACTGGTTGTCCGTCGCATGGGAGATAACTTCCTACTCCAGCAGCTTTCTTGCAAGGATGCTGATTTAAGCGGCATTGAAACAGAGAAGACACTCGCTACCTTCAAGCCATCAGAGAAGGATACCATTCCATATTCTCCAGCCATCTATCTCGATATCTATCTCCAGATGAAGGTAAAAGACGGCAAATGCCAGTTTGCTTACAGTCTTGACGACAAGCGATACAGAAACGCAGGCGATGTCTTTATCCTGAGACAAGGCAAATGGATAGGAGCCAAGATGGGATTTGTGAGCGAGCGCAAGAACACCAAGGGCAACCGAGGATGGATTGATGCAGACTGGTTTAGAGTAACACGCTAATCTACGACTATATATAAAAGGTGGATGCGAGAAATCTTACTTAATAAGATTCTGCATCCACCCATTTTTCAGTTATTCATTACAAAGCGCAGGGCTGCACCTCCCGAAGCCTGCAGATGAAGCTTCAGCTGCTTGCCCGCCTTGACATTCACCACTGTAGAAGAAACCTTGGTGCGGGTCTGCAAAAATGGATCATCATTGTAGATTTCCACACGATATTTCTTGCCTTTCTGCAGGAAATCAGCAGTATTGAGGGTGATATCACGAGCCTGCAAACCATTCATCGCTCCCACAAACCAATCATTGCCTGAGCGACGAGCCTGAATGATATACTCTCCTATCTCGCCAGCCAAAGCCTTGCTTTCATCCCATACCGTAGGACAATACTTCCAGAAATCCAATTCCTTTTCACCTTTATAGACATCCGGCAAATCATACCAATACAGGAAAGTAATCGGACTGTAATATACCACTGGCATTGCCAACTGATGAGCCTTCGTATTCTTCACTCTGCCATTGAAATAACAAGGAGTGTAATCAGCTGGACCACAGAGGAATCTTGTGAATGAAAGAATCACATTGTGCTCTGCATTCGGCATTTCCTCATTACCTCCGATGCCTTCCTGAGTCATCAGGTTAGGATAAGTGCGACTCCATCCCGTAGGACGATATTCATCGTGAACATCCACCATGATATGATAATCGGCACATTTCTTTATGGCATCGTGCATCCAGGCTGTCCACTTCTGGGAGCCCACCTGTACAAAACCGAACTTGATGCCGCTGACGCCCCACTTCTGATACAAAGGCAAGATGCTGTCCAATTGCTGGGAAAGCGCACGCTGATTCACATAAAGCCATACGCCAATGCCCTTGCTCTTTGCCTGCCTACATAGCTCAGGCATATCAATGTCACGAGTTTCCAACACCTTCAGGGCAGATGAAGACATTTTCCATTCCGGTCCATACCAACCTGCATCCAACTCGATGTGCTGCAATCCGCGATCTACGGCAAAATCAATAGCCTGCAAAGCCGTTTTCATATCCAGTCGACATACACGGAATGCCTTACCAGGACGAATCCAGGAAGTATCAGCTATCTTGCAAGGTGCGTTCAAGTTGAGCATCAACTGCTTGTTGTTTATCAGGTCGATAGCTCTTCCTGCAGCCATAACAACGCGCCATGGCATGTCGTAAGCCGTGATAACACTTGCCGTATCAAACATCGACATCTGAAGTTTATTGTCTGCAACCAACTTTATCTTTCCTCGTGAAAAATCAGACAAGGCAGCTTCGCCGATGGAAGTATAAATGCCGTTCGACAACTTCAAGACCAGAGGTCGGTCTGATTCTTCCTTCCATACAGGTTCACTCTTCAAGAGTTTTACCTTCTTAGGAGAAGCTTGTGCCCATGCAAAATGATAAGCCTCAGCACCTGGTGCCAACTGGAAAGAAGTCAAGTCTTCCGTAATATTCATAAACAAGCCATTCGTTGCCTCAGGGAAGTGATAACGGAAAGCCACTCCCTCATCGTATGCTCTCACTATAATATCGAAGAGATACTGCTGGCGTTTGTCATAGCCATTATCATTGAAGTTTCCTTGTTTTCCACCTTTCATCAAATGGATGGTCATCTCATTGTAATGGTCACGGATAGTTGCATACTCACCATAGACCGGTTTCCAAGTATCATCCTTGGCAGTACGCTCCACCTTGATGACTTCCATACCGGTGGTCCAAACCCGATTGGTATCCACAGGAATTCCCATCGCTGATTCTACCAGATGGTTGTCGATGTTCACACCTAGTTCGCCTTCCTCAACCACTTGCTTATCAGCATAGTTAAGATGATAGACAAGACGACCTCCTTTCTGCTCAAAGACGAAATGATACTTGCCATCAGGCGACTGCAAGGTTTCTGCAGCATGAGCAGAAACCAACGCAAAAATCATCAAAATTGCTAAAACTATCTTTTTCATTGTCTGTTTGTTTTAATTCAACTTCACTTTTCCATTCTCTGAGCAGACGATGCGCTGCTCGGTTCCATCCTTCAGTTTCACGATGATGCCCACGGCACCCTGCTCGCTTGGGGTAAAATAATCTACCGATGCTATATCGCCAGGTTCTGTATCAGAACTTGGTTCATATACGCAGACGAAAGGATGATTCCATGCCTCACCCTTCTGGCGAGCCACGAAGGTCAATACCGGCTGGTCGATTACCTTATAAGGCTGGTTAGGCATACGCTCGTATTCCAGATTGGCAGGAGAGAGCGCCTGGAAGAGGGTGCGGTTTTCATCCACCTTCATCCACATCGTCATCGTAATCTCCTTCTGGTTGTCCATTGCAGCCACCACCTTTTCATCTTCTATTCGGGTTACAAACTGGGTCTTTACAGAAGAGGTCATTTCGGCACTCACCTTATTATATATATAGGAATAAGCATAGAGATGACCGCCGGCAAAGGCGAGTTCCTCGGTAGGCTTCATATCGAGCGCCTTACCGCTTGCCGCATCCATCACCTTCATCTCCTGTCCCAGGTTGTGATAGAAGTAATCGTGGGTCTTGTCGCCCCCTTCCTTCTTTCGGCTGCGGAACACGTCGATGTAATAGCCACCCTTATCGCTGGTCTTCACGATGGCTGTGGTACGCTGCTGCTCTGCCTGAGTTTCTGGCTCTATGAAGCTTACAGTAGCATAGGTCATATTGCCCAGATTCTCTACTTTCGCATCAGATTCTTTCTGATAGGAAATCTTCTGCTCCGAGAGTTTCTTGCTGGCAGGCTTCTCTGCGCTTACCTCAGGAGATGAAGCCACCACCTTGAAGGCATGCTGCGACATCATCACCGGATAGCTGGATACACCATCCACTACCACCGTGTTATGGGCCGGCATCTGAGAGTAATACTCCAGATAATCCAATCCGCTATAGAGATGCTTTCCGATTCCTGCATCAGGTCCCAGCACATAACCCTTGCCATAAAGCTCCAGAGAGATGCCGTTGGCATGGGCGTGGTTACCCAGGCTGGCATTGATGGAAGCCATCAGGTCGTGCTGCTTGTCCATACCCGTACGCATCGCAATCCACGATACATTAGGAGCATAGAACATAGTACTGGTATATTTCTCTATTTCTGATACCGGAGCATCGCTTGAAACGGCATTCTTAAAGAGATTCATATCTGCGATAAGACGCTTGTTCTTATGTCGGGTGGCATATTTCAGGATGTTATCGATGCCGCCCTGGTTCAGATAGCCCGGATGGGTATCGCCGAAACCTGCTATCATGCGGTTTGGGAAGAGATATTCGACAGAGGTTTTCACGCCGCCTATCAGGATAGGACGCTGCTTGAACATATCGATTTCCGCCTTTTCATCGAGCATATTGGCAAAATCGCAGAGGGTGCTAAGCACCGTGGTGCTGTAGCCTGGAGATTCATACCAGGTTTTTGCCTTCTGATCGAAACCGAAGTCGATGAGCTTGTTCAGGCTCCACTGTCGGATACTATTCTGATTCACCACATAATCCAGATAATACTGCTTGCCCTTGCCGTCGGCATAAGCCTGGTTATCCTGCAAGATCAAAGCTATCTTCACGATGAAATCTGCCTGAAACAAGTTCCAGTTGTTATGAGGCACACCATTGGCGATGATATTCTCTGCCCACTTCTTGAAACCTGCCTCGATGATAGGCTGGTCTTCCTTGATGAGATTTCGGATGAGTGGATACATCTGGGTGAGTTCGTTGATGATATCCTCGTGGATAACCTCGAAGGTAGTCATTCCCACCAGTGTCTGCTGATGACCGTGGTTCAGGTCGATAGGCACATTGCGATAGGCGATGCCTTTCATATAGACATCAAACACCTTAGCCGCCATCTTGCCGTAGCGCATATCGCCGGTAGCGGCATAGATGCGGGCTGCATCTCGGGCAATGCCCATAATCTGTCGGTTCATGCTGGCAATGTTGCATCCCGTCTTGGCTGGAGATGTCTTCTCCATCTTTCCTGTTACCTTATTGATATAGGTCACATTGCCCTGCTCATCGTCATCATAAGGCACCAAGTCTTCCAACTTAGGTCGATTATAATTAGAAGCCACACTTCGGGTACCATTGTATTTCACGGTAGGCACAGCTGCCCGCTCACCACCGGGATGGGCAAACGCCTCACCATTAACAAACACATCTGATGCATTTGTCTTCCAAAACATCTGCAAGCGAGAGTAGAGCCAGTCGGGTTGCTTATCCACCTGGCTCATCACGTTCTCAATCTTAGCTTTCAACTTGGTAATCTCAGGATCCTCCACCTTCTTCTTAGCCATGCCGAAAGAGGAAGAGAGGAGCATCAAGGCTGCCACATACAGTACTTTCTGTTTCATACGAGTTGTTCTTATCTTTATTTGTTTTTTTATAAGAATACGATTGGGGAGCGACTTATACGTAGGACATCAGATCATAAAACGATATAAGCACAGATACCTAAACTGAACTTATACCGTTTACGTTTTACTAAAACATTCTACTTCTAAACCACAACGCAAAAACCGGATCGGTTATATAATAGCGTTTGCCACTCATTTCCACTATGTCTTTATCTACCAATGCAGTTTTCAAACGAGTGATATTAGAAACACTTCCTAGTTGGAATTCCTCCCTAACAGCAGTTTCTCCAAAATCATCATGATGTCCGGACAAGATGCAACGCAAAAAGTTCATCTGATATGCGGTAAGCGGTTCAATCTGCTGCATGAAAAGCTGCTCCTGACTATTGAGCAAGTCCTTAACACCTTGTTTGAGATGTTCATCTGTCACAACCTGTCCTTCGTCAATGAGCGAGAAGACGAGCCACGACAATTGCTGCACATAAGAAGAATAGTTATCTACCAACTGACAGATTTTAGCAGCCTGTTCCGTCGATATCGTTCGTTGCCTATCCTTAAAATGCTGCACGATGTATTCCACCCATGTCTCTGTAGGAATCTTGTCAAGAAACTTAAAGTCACCAAACTGATAGAGAGGCATGTTTCGTTTTTGAAACACATTCATCATGGTATGCTTCTTGCTTCCGAAAAGGCAATAAGAGGTAAGTCTTTGATGTTGCCATACGGAACGCAACCTTTTCTGTATGCTTACACTATCAGCCATCTCTCCTATCTGCTGGAATTCATCTATACAAACCACGATTCTCTTCTGTTTCTTCTTGGCTATTTCCTCTGCAAGGCTCAATATCTCTTCAGGTGCATGCGTCTTTGGACTGATACCTAAAGACAATGCAAACTCAGAGTTTGGCTCTGGAGAAAAACTTACCTTGGGTGACAATCGGGCAATAAAGTCCCTGGCATTATCCATCCAAAGTTCAGCCTTCGAAGCCGTCTGTTTCAGTACTGCCTCTGCCAAGGCATTATAGAACTCATATTCTGTCTTGCATTTGAATATATCCACAAATACAGGAATTACTTTTTTTCTGTCAACGACCTCGCACACTTTTCTTACCAATGAAGTCTTGCCCCATCGTCTTGGAGAAATCAAGATGGTATTGATACCCTCTTCAAAGTTCATCTTCAACCTTCTTATCTCCTCTTTTCGACCGATAAAATTATAGTCAGATACAGATACTCCAAACACGAAACTCTGCTCGTTTTCCCTCATCTTCATACGCATAGTCTTTTGTTTTTTGAGTACAAAAATAATAAAAAAACACAAGATACACAAGGTTGTGTTATACAAGTTTGTGTATTTTGTGTTTATTTATGATTTGCAACTATTTAAGAGCATTATTTTATACCCTAAACCGTATGTAAGTTCGGTCATCGAAGCTTTTGTTCCCTGCCACCAAGCCCTTAGTGGCAATGAAGTCATGGATGCATTGAGGGTCGTGGGCGATAAGATGCACCAATGCCGCCTCGCTCGCTGCCAAGGTAGGCTTCAGGAAAGGATAGCCATCGCTAGCCAATACTACTTCATTAGGCGATGAAACAGGCTTCGTTTGCTCTTGAAAGTATGTTTCAATGCTACTTGAAACAGGCTTCGTTTTTAACGCTACAACCTTCACTCCCTCCCGATAGATAGGAAATCCATCGATAACCGTATAGGTCTGGTTCTGCCCCGAAAGCATTGCCTCGATCAGTAATGGCTCTATCTGCTTTCTAGCCTCAGCAGGCGAAAGGCCCTGCTCTATCAGTTCTACCCTCTTTCTGGCAATCTCCTGCTCATAAGGCTTGCCGTTCTCATAAAGCTTTCCGGCGATAATTGCCTGACAATCGCCCACCATCCAGACTTCATTCCTTGTCCGGCTATAAAGGATAGCCGAAGCGGTAAGCCGCTCTTCCGGATGCTCCTTCAACCGCTCTTCCACCCCTAGCTTTTCATACACCTTATTATATATATAGGCTGTCACGCCCTGGCAGAAATCATCTACCGAGGCATCCGCTTTCAACTCCTCACGAATATACTCCGAGATAAGCATCATGGCATATCTTCCGTTCTTCATATCAGGATTGAGATGCTTCGGAGTCTTGCTCGTACTGCCATCAATCACTGCGATGAAATCATCGGTAACAACCATTCCATCCTCACAAGCCTCAGGGCTCTTCTTTCCTATGATACTGCTTTCTATAATATCCATCTTTGCAATGCTTTAAATAAAACATTGCAAAGATAGTTTTTTTTCCAGAAAGAACCAAGATTTTTCCATGTTATTTCTAGATACAAGATTTTTCCATATTATTTCCAGATGTATGTATTAAATGAATGAGGCTTTGCCTGTACATTCAAGTATTTCTTGCCAACCTTCACTGCCAAAGAAGCCTCAGCATCGGTAAAGTTGCCCACGGTAACTATATACTGGCCCTTCTTATCCTTGAATACAACTACCGGAGTCTTGCTGTATTCACGTCCGGCATAAGCCAGCATCTCGCTACCCTCCTGCACAAAATGACTGAAGTGCTTATAGGCGTAATACTCAGCCGTATAACGCATCTTGCAGGTCTTTCCATCCACCTGAATCAGCGCATTTTGGGTCCATCCCCATGGCGAAATGCCATTATCCTTCAAGATGAAGTTCCAGTTGTAATACTCATCACATCCATTTCCCAGGTTATCCGAAAGAAGGAAGAAGGTATGTTCTCCTGCCTTCCAGTCCATAGAACCATTTCCACATTCACTCTCACTTACCATGAAACGATGGTTTGGATAGCGTTTTCGCATTTCGGGCAAATTGTTTCTGCATTCCCATTGGGTTCCGATACCCTTGATATTAGCCTGCAGAGTCTTGTTGTCTAATATCTTCTCCACATAATCGAGTCGGTTGGTATTGAATGTACCTATCCACAAATCCACCTCCGGATGCTTCTTGGCAAGCGTTGGAGCCAGATATTCGTTGTTGAATCTCAAGGTTCCCTCAGCAGTCCAGGCGCATCCTGGATAAGGAGTATAAGAGTAAGCCTCGTTCTGATACATCACCTTGGTGATAGGCAGGCCTTCCTCTTTGTATAAATCGATGAACTTACAGAACATATCCGCATAACACTGCAGATAACGGGGATCCTGGATGAAAAAGTCCTGGGTGGCAAGGCGTCGTGGAAACACTCCCTTGCGGTCGCCCAGGAGTTTCATCTCGTCGGCATCCACCAGCTTGCCGTCATCCATATAGAGCAGATAGTTCTGTCGAGGATCCATCTTGTTGGTCTTGCTCGGAGACACAGGATAATCGTGATTGATTTTCATCCATACAGGAGGACTCCAAGGCGACATGAAGAGCTGCAGATTAGGCTGATACTTCTGTGCCGCACGAGCCAAAGGGATGATATTGCGCTTGTCGTGCTCAATATTAAAGTATTTGAGTGCGAAATCGCCATCCACATCATCACAGCTATACCAGGCACGCGCATAGTCGTTGGCGTTCATGGAAACTCTTCCGTGCGTAAACTTCAGGTCTCCTTCTGGCGAAAACAGATTATACATCACTTCGTCCTGTTCCTTGCGGGTAAGCATATTGAAGGCATCCCAATCCAATTCATTGAAGGTTGTGCCAAAAGCCACGAATCGGGTTCCTTTACTCTGTTCTTTCACATCGACCACCACTTTTCCCCTGGCTTTGCCCGACAAGGCTGTCTGGGCTTTCTTCCAAGACTGTTCCTGGGTGGTAGAATACGATGTAACTTTCTGAGCGCTCATATACGAGCATGCCATCAATAGGATTGATGCTAGAAAAAACTTTTGCATGGTTATATTTCATTTATAATTTTACATTGCAGTCTTTATCATTTCCCTCATCTGCTTGCGGGATGTGAAGAGTTGAGATTCTACAGTTCGCTTGGAAACCTGTAACTCATCTGCGATGTCGCCAGCTGTCATATCGTCAAAGAAGCTCATACGATATACCTTGGCACAGGCAGGAGAAAGGCGACTGATACCGGCATTCACAATTCTCATTGCATCGTTATATTCGGCAAGGCGCTCTGCATGACTATGCTGAAGTTCCATCTCATACTTCTTGCTTTCCTCCATCTGATGACGGAAGATGCGATGGCGGAGAAGGTCCTTCACCTTGTTGGCTGTGATGGTATAGGCAAACGACTTGATGGTTGCCTCGTTGATGATGTCCTCGATGGTCATCATCTTGACGAAAGCATCCTGCACCAAATCCTCAGCCTCCTCGCGGTTACCCAAGCGGGAAGTGGCGAAGTTGACGAGTTCATTCTGATGAACGGTATAAAAGGCGGCGATTATTTGCGCCTGGTTATGAGTTGACTGTTCCATAATCGTTTGATAGTTGTTTGATTTCTGCTGCAAAGGTAATATAAACCTTTAAAAGCAGATGTATCAAACGTACCAACGATATATGTGAAACGTACCAACTTTATATCACAACTGAATATCAAATACTTACAACATCTCACTTTTTAAGAATACTGCGATGGCAATACGCCAAACATCTCCTTGAAATGCTTGGCGAAGTTCTGCGGAGAAGCAAAACCTGTGCGATAACAAGCCTCCGAGACATTGCATTTTTCCTCTTTCAGGAGCTTTGCTGCCATCTTCAATCTCACCATTCGGATGAAATCGGCAGGCGTCTGTCCCGTCAGGGATTTCATCTTTCTATAGAGACTCATTCTCGACATTACCACATCGGCGGCCAAGGAATCAATGGTGTATTCCGAGTTATCGATGTTCTTCTCGATGCAGGCGATAATCTCCTTCAGGAACTTTTCGTCAGGCGAAGAATCGGTTACTGTCTTCGGGTCAAGCGAGATGCTGTGAGAGAAGTCTCGCTGGCGCTTCTCCTGTTTTTCCAGCAGATTGTTGATGCGCGCCAGGAGCACCTCCATGTCGAAAGGCTTGGCGATATAGGCATCGGCTCCCGCCTTATAGCCAGTCGCCCTGCCCTCATCTGTGCTCCATGCCGTGAGCAGGATGATAGGGATATGCGAGGTCTCGATGTTCTCCTTGATGCGGCGACACATATCCGTACCGCTCATTCTTGGCATCATCACATCACTTACTATGATGTCAGGGTTCTCAGCCTCAGCCATCATGGCTCCTTCTATTCCGTCCTTTGCCGTCATCACCTTATTATATATACGGCTCAGCTCTTGAGAGAGGAAATGACAGAAGTCTCCATTATCCTCAACAACCAGCACGGTCTTCTCTATCTTCCTTGATGTTTGCACATCTACGGCACCATCCACAACATCAGCCATCACCGGTGCTGCCATGCGGTTCTCCTCAGAAGCCTCCTGCTGCACTTCCCGCTTCAGGTCGGCAGGGATATCCACGATAAACCGTGAGCCCTTGCCCTCTTCACTCTCCAGCGAAACCTTACCTTCGTGCAGCTTGATGTATTCATACACCATATTCAATCCGATGCCCGAACCCACCTGGCGCAAACTAGGCTCCTGCTCCGTGCGATAGAAACGTTCGAAGACATGCGCCTGGTCTTCCTTCGAAATGCCACAGCCCGTATCCTCTACTACGATATGAGCATATTTCCTGCTATCCAGGATACATTTCTCCAAACAGACACTTACCTTTCCACCTGCCTTCGTAAACTTCAAGGCATTGGAGAGTAGATTGGTCAATATCTTGCCCAACTTATCCTTGTCGAAATACATAAATAAGCCCTCGGTCTTGTCGTAGAAATCCAGACGGATGTTCTTCTGCTCGGCAAGCGGCATAAACTTCATCGTGGTATATTGGATAAACTCGTTCAGGCTTCCACTCTGCAGGTTCAGGCGTTCGCCGTTCATCTCCATCTTCCGGAAATCGAGAAGCTGGTTCACCAGTTGCAGCAAGTCGCCTGCATTCCTGCTCACATCGTTAAGCTGGGCACGAGTCTCGCCATCTTCGGTACGCTTCAGGATACTTCCTATAGGCGTGATGATAAGCGTGAGCAAGGTGCGGAACTCATGACTGATGTTGGTGAAGAAACGGTATTTCATCTCCTCCAGCTCCTTGTATTTCTCATCTTCCATACGTCTGCGGTTCTGCTCCATCTTCCAGCGGAATCCCCATACCAGAATGGCTACAAAAAGTAAGAAATAGATAAGCTTTGCCCACCAGGTAGCCCACAAAGGAGGCTGTACCTCTATCAGCAGCGTGGCAGGCTGCTTGCTCCACACCTTGTCGAAACCGGCAGAATAAACCTTCAGTTCATAACTGCCCGGAGCCAGGTCGGTAAAGCTTGCCCTGCCCACTCCATCCTGCGGATTGATTTCCACCCATCTGTCGCTCAATCCCTTGAGCCTATATTTATAATAGGTGTGAGTAGGCATGTCGAAATTCAGACCCGAGAAGAGGATGGTGATGAAGTTCTCTTGATGCTTCAATATCAGCTGACCGGTGGCGGATAAAGTAGAAGTCAGAATGGTTCTGCCATCTACCTCCTTGCCCGGTGATACCTCCTGATTGTTCACCCAGAGAGAAGTAAAGATAGGATGCCCCGTGTATTTCATCTCCCTCACATCGGCAGGATTCACGATGTAGTATCCATCCTGCGTACCGAAGAACAGGTTGCCCCCTGCCAGATGCCCCATAGTCATCCAGCCGAAATTACTCTTACCCAATTTGTTCTGACTATCGAATACCATCAGCTTCAGTTCGCCATCCTGCAGGCGCTGGAACCGGCAAAGACCATTTGGCGTTGTAACCCATACATTGCCATATCGGTCTTCTATCATTCCATTAATCATCTCGTTAGGCATTCCCTCCACTTTTCCGAAGAAGCGAGAGGACTTATCCTTGGGATTGATGACGAAAAGCCCGTTGAGCGTACCTACCCATACCCAGCCCTGACGGTCGATGAGCAATGCCTTGCAAGGTCCGTTGAGCTTCATCTGCGTAGCCTCATCATCTACCAAATCCTTTGGGAAAAGGGCACGTCGGGTAGTTGGCGAATACACGAACAAGCCTTGAGTGGCTGCCACCCAGATGCGATGCCGGCTATCCTCCTTAAAGTCGTTGACCACCTTATATTTCTCCAGCGCCTTGTTTTTCAAAGGCACGATTCGCCTGTTCTGTTCATCAAAGCATCCGATGCCTCCATGATAATTCACCCAGATGCGATGCTGGCTGTCTTCCAGAAATCCACGTACGATGTCGTAGTTAATGTCTCTGGCAGGAATGCCACCCTGCATGAAGTGATGAATGGTCCCGTTCTCCCGCAGGAACAATCCCTGGCGGAAACTTCCTGCCCAGATTCTTCCCTTGCTATCCATCATGCTTCTGATAATATCGGAACCACCCATAGAGATAGGAGAAGCCTGATGATTCAGGGCATCCAAGGCAAACAAGCCTTTATCAGAAGATAGCAACGGCAAGCCATTCGGCAAATCGTTGATGCGATAGCCGTTCATCTTCAGACCCATGGCTACAAAAGGGAAATAGGCAAACTGCTGCATGTTGGGATGATAGAGACAGAGTCCCTTGCTCCATAATCCGAGCAGCAGATTACCTCTACTACAGGCGATGCCCTGGATATCATCTATCAAGGTCTCGCCATCCAAGGTATGAATTTCAGAAAGAAGAGAGGTTTTGCCATTGGGAGCGATGGTCAGAAGACCCGCCTGTCGGATGCTGGCATACGCCGTTCCATCATCTGCGATGCTGAGCGCAACCAACGCTGCCGCCTCATTCTCATACCGATGCTGCCAATGATGGGTAACTGATACAGAAGATTGATGATTGGCTGATAAAGAAGGTTGTTGATTGGCTGAAGCCGAAGGCTGATAGGAAGCCACGCCGCGGTTCCACATCAGCCAAAGCTGATGCTTATTCTGTGCAAACTGCATGAAATCGCGAGCAGGCACCTCTCCCTGCCAAACCTGCTCGGCAGAAATCGTCTTGGTCATGGAGGCATTCATCCCCTTCACCCAACCATCAGAATAAAGGAACCAGTGGTTTCCCTTAAAGTTGCAGACATCACGCAATCCTTTGGTTCTTATCTTTATCTGCCGGCATGGAGTTTCAGCTTCTCCCAATTCAGACGCTTTCACCATCAGCATCTTTCCCGATGCAGTGACAAACCAAAGATTCTTCGCCGAATCGATGAAGAAATCACGAACTCTCTCCCTGATGCCCATCGAAGCCAGCAGTCCCTTGACATCCCGCACGTAGGCATCCTTCGTCAAATCGAACACGAGAAACTTTCCCAGTTCCTTGATCCATACCCGCTGCCTGGCATCCACATACGCCGTGGATAGCGCCGATACATAATCGGCAGCATAAGCCTCATCGCCCATCGGAGAAACCGAATGGAAGGTGCAGCCATCGAAAAAGGAAAGACTGGAAGATGTTCGCACGCCCAATCTGCCATCAGAAGTCCAAAAGAGGGCCTTCACCTCATCATCCGGCAATCCTTGGCTCGTATTGATGAGGCGAAAAGAAGACTGGGCGCTAGCCAGGAGATGGCTAACGAAAAGTACTATGAATATAATGTATAGACGCAATGCTTTCATCCTGTTATTCGTATTGTTTGTTATTCCATCATTTATCATTCGTATCGTTTGTATCATTTGTATCGTTTGTCATTAAACGGTATAGGTTGTTCTGCCTTATGATGGTAAAAGCGATGCAAAGATACAAGTTTTTAACAACTAAGCCAAGAAAAAGAAAAGAAAAATCAGTTTTTTCCGTTTTCTCATAAGTATATCTTCCAAGTTATGCGTAACAGATGTATAAAATAACTGATTCATTATAAAATATAGCTTTTATGAAAAGAATATCTCTTATAAAGAGTATGTCTCTATTGAATAGAACATTCATGATACTCGCCTTGGGACTTGCATCCCTCACTTCTGTTGCCAAGGATAGACTGGTGACAGCCAAAGCACCTGCCGGCATAGAACTGAAAAATGACTTTAAGGTACAAGCCCGCACCAGTGGCGGCGAATGGCAGGACATCGATACCTACGCCTTTAAGGTAGATAGGGTGGCTGATGCCAAGCACAATGTAGAGGTCACATCCGTAGCTAAGTTTGAATTCGAAGGTAAAGTTGAAATACAGGTAAAGAGCATTGCTCAGGATATCAAGAGTTTCAAGGTTCGTCCTAACTCCTATGGAATTGAGGCTAAGCAAGAGGGCAACACGTTGACATTCTCTCTCGACCGCCCTCGCTACCTCTCCGTAGAAATCAACGGCAACATCTACCAGAATCTCCAAATCTTCGCTGACAACATTTTAGAAAAACCTAAGGTAAAAAAGAAAAAAGACCTGATGTATTTCGGCCCGGGCGTTCACGATTTCAAGGGCGATTCTATTCACATAGCATCTGGCAAGACTGTTTTCATTGATAACGGAGCCGTCATCAAGGGTTGGCTATCCACCTACGGTTCTAAGGATGTAAAGATTCTCGGTCATGGCATCGTGATGCCTGGAAGACATGAGGGCATTATGGTGAGATACAGCAAGAACGTCTATATCGATGGTCCTCTCACCACCCAGTTGCCTATCGGCGGCAGCGATTCCGTAACCGTGAAGAATGCCAAGGTGATGAGCTGGTATGGCTGGGGCGACGGCTTCAACATCTTTGCCAGCAACAACATCTATCAGGAGCATCTCTTTGCACGTACCAGCGACGACTGTTCCACCATCTACTGCACCCGCAAGAACTATCACGGCGGTTGCAGGAACATTACCATCAAGGACTTCGTGATGTGGGCAGACGTGGCTCATCCTATCATGATAGGCTTGCACAGCGAGACTCCAGAGAACGAGGACATCACCAACGTGCTCTATGATAACATCGACATCCTGGAGCACGCAGAATATCAGATAGACTATCAGGGCTGCATCGGCATCAACAATGGCGACAACATCCTGGTAAAGGGCGTTACCTTCCAGAACTTCCGCATCGACCATATCCGCAAGGGTATGCTCTTCAACATGCGCGTATGTTTCAACAAGAAGTACTGTTCTGCCCCTGGCCGTGGCATCGAGGACATCACCCTGCGCAACATCGCCTACACCGGAGAAGCTCCCAACATGGGCATCATCGCCGGTTACGACGAGAGCCGCAAGGTGAAGAACATCCGTTTCGAGAACTTCACCATCAACGGCAAGGTGATTTCGGATGACATGCCGGGAAAGCCAAAATGGTACAAGACTGCAGATATGGCGAATATCTACGTAAACGACCATGTGGATAACATTACATTCAGCAAATAATTCTACTTACAATCTACGTTGATATATATAAAGAAAACGGCTGCCCCCTCAGTGATGAAGGAGCAGCCTTTATTGTATTATGCCTTTGCTTTCTTTAATCTGATAATCATCTGTATAAAACTTGGAATCATGATGCAGAGTGAGAAGCCTACGGCGTAATATACAGTCTTCTCATCGCCATGGAAAAGGTCGATGAGCTTGCCGTCGCTCTGCGGCATGATGTTGGTAAGTACATACGCCATCGTATTATTTATCCAGTGGAGCAGGATGCCCGGAACAAGACTACCAGTACGATAATACATCCATCCCAGAAGCAAGCCCATCAGAAGGGCATTGATAAACTGTGCCGCGTTGAAATGAGCCAAACCAAACAACGCTGCAGAGATGATGATGGCTACCCAATGGTTCTTCTTACTCATGATGCCCAGCAGGGTGCGGAGGATGGCTCCACGGAACACTACCTCTTCGGCAAGAGGTGCCAGGATGCCGACCGCTACATAGCCCCAAGGCTCCTTCATCAGCGAGGTGAATATCTGCTGAGTATTCTCATCCATCTCGATGCCCAGCTGCTCATAGAGGAACGACAGGGGAATGATGGTTCCCAAGGAGAACAATGCCACCCAGAGAAGCGTACCCCAAGGCTTGGAAAGCAGATAACCGCGGGTAAGCGGCGTCCACTTCGTCTTCAGGAAGATGATGAGGGTGATGACACTGCTGAACACCGAAACAAGCGCCGTAAGAATGGCGTTACCGCCCGTACTTGCTGCCTGAAGCGTTGCCTGATAACCTTTGCCCTTGATGCCTGCCCAGATTCCTGCACCGGCATACATCATGATAATCTGTACTACTATAAATATAATAAGGTAGAGGACTACATCCGTCAAACCTCTCTTTAAATTAATCTTTGCCATTGCTTTTATAGTTTATAATTAACTGTTTTATAGTTAATAGCATTCCTGCTATCATTTCGCTTCCTTTTCGAAAAGATCCAGCACGGTCTGCTCATCCACCTTCAGTTGCGCCGCTAACTCCTCGGGACCGTCAAACTTCCGTTCGCCCCTTATCCGCTTCATGAAGCCTACAAGCAGGAGCTGGTCGTAGATGTCGCCATCAAAATTGAAGATATGCGTCTCCAGGGTTATCTGCTTGCCATTGAAGGTAGGGCGGTTGCCCACATTCATCATTCCCCGTTTCCATACCACCGAGTTCTCCAGTCTTACCTTTACGGCATAGACGCCAGGGGCAGGAATCATCTGTCCGAAGTGCGAGATGTCGAGATTGGCTGTAGGGAAACCGAGCTTTCTGCCTTCGTGGAATCCGTTCACCACCTTTCCGATGATGGTATAAGGGAAACCGAGGCACCGGGCAGCCATCTCCACTTCTCCCTCTTTCAGCAAAGAGCGGATTACGGAAGAAGAGATGTTGATGCCATCTATCTGGAAGGCTTCGTTCCTGATTACCTCGATGCCCATCTCCTTGCCATAGCGCACGTAATCTTCGAAAGTCTCCTCGCGGTTGTGACCGAAGCGATGGTCGTAGCCGATGAAGAGTTTCCTTACGTTGAGATGGTCGTGGAGCACCTGCTGCATAAACTCTCTTGCCGACATCGCAGCCATCGCCTTGTCGAAATGCAGCACCACGGCATTATCCACTTCCGTCTTCGAAAGCAGCAGCAGTTTGGAATCGAGCGTACTCAGCATCTCTGGCTGATAATCCGCCTGCAACACCTTGCGGGGATGCGCATCGAAGGTGATGACGGTGGATTGCAAGCCATCCTTTCGTGCCGTTTCTACGAGATGATGAATCAGGAACTGATGTCCACGATGCACCCCGTCGAAGAAACCGATGGTTGCCACACATGGCGGCAACTGCACGGTATCATTATAATGTATTGTATTCATTCTATCTTCTCTTTGCTATCATTCTCTTAAAAGCTCTCCACAGCTCGCCCACCCAGAGCACAACAGAGGTGGAACCGATGATGAGCAGCCACTCGTGGAGCGACAATGGTGTGGTGCGGAACATTTCGCCACCAAAGGTGACGATGATCCACTGACCCACCAATACCAGTACAAGCACCAGAATCATTCCCTTATCCTTCAGGAAATGGCGGAAGGCGGTGTGATGACTCATCAGTGCCTTGGCATTGAAGAGGTTCCAGAACTGAATCATCACGAAAGTGGTGAAGAACATGGTCAGTTCATGCACATCTACTCCACCCTTGCCTCTGCGCTCGCAGTAAACCAGCAGGGCAAACATCACGAGGAAGAAGACGATGCCGCAGAACAGGATTCCGAAACCGATGCTCTTGTTGATGATGAAATCGGATGCCTTGCGTGGCTTCTCTTTCATCACCTCGTGAGATGGAGGCAATGAGGCGAGTGCCAGGGCTGCGAAGGTATCCATGATAAGGTTCACCCAGAGAATCTGGGTTACAGTCAACGGCATTTCAGTTCCGATAACAGAGCCACCAAGCACCAGCAGGAGGGCTGCCACGTTAACTACCAACTGGAAGAAGAGGAAGCGCTGCAGGTTGCGATAGAGCGAACGTCCCCACATCACGGCGTTGGCGATAGACTTGAAGGAATCGTCGAGCAGGGTCATATCCGAAGCCTCCTTCGCTACGGAAGTTCCCGAACCCAGCGACAAGCCCACATGGGCATAGTGAAGTGCCGGAGCATCGTTGGTACCATCACCTGTTACGGCAACCACCTCGCCACGCTTCTGGAGCATCGCCACCAGTCGCTGCTTATCGGTAGGACGGGCACGGCTCATCACTCGGATATCCTTCGCCCGTTCGTAAGCCTCTTCATCAGAAAGTGCCTCCCACTGTTCGCCCGTAATCATCTGCTGGTCGAGCGAAGTCAGAGAGCCATCTGCTCCGATATTCTCAGGTTCATCTTCGAAGACACCAATCTGCTTGCCTATCTCCATGGCGGTGGCAGCCGTATCACCCGTAACCACCTTTACTTCGATACCCGCATGGCGGCACTCCTGCACGGCAGCAGGAACATCCGGACGGATAGGATCGGCAATGGCTGCAATGGCCTGCAACTTAAGGTCGTTGGCATCGAGAAGCGCTACCACTTCGGCAGTAGAGGTTCTGGATGTTCTCATGATAGAAGTTTCTATCTTCTTATAGGCGAACGCCAGGGTTCTCATCGCCTTATGCTGCCACTCGTCGAGTTCTTCGGCTGACTGTCTCTGCATTCTATCTTCGATGATGCATTTCTTCATCACGATTTCAGGCGCACCCTTCACGAAGAGATAGGTTTCGCCATCAACTTCTGCCAAGGTTGCCATCATCTTTCTCTCGGTAGAGAAAGGCAACTGCTTGAGCACGTTCACCTGCTTGCGGAGTTCTTCATAATCCTTGCCCTGGGCATCGAGCCAGAGCAGGAGAGCCGACTCGGTAGGATTTCCGATAGGTTTGCCGTCATTCAACTCGGCTGTAGAGTTGAGGGCGATGGCAGTATCGAGCAGCGTCTCATCACCCTGCTTGAGTTCCAGGGCACTCACCTGCATCTTGTTCTGGGTAAGCGTACCGGTCTTATCGGTACAGATCACGGTAACGGCACCCATGGTTTCGCAGGCATGGAGCTTGCGCACCAGATTGTTCGACTTCAGCATTCTTCGCATGTTGAGCGCCAGAGAAAGGGTAATCGCCATCGGCAATCCCTCCGGCACCGCCATCACAATCAGGGTAACAGCCATCATGAAGTATTTCAGCACAATTTCTGCCATATAGAAATAATCCTTGCCGCCCCATGCCGGATTGGTGAGGATATCGTGAATCAGGAAGATGAAGAAGGCTGCCACAGATACCACGGAGCCTACCTTGGAAATCATCTTTGCCAACTTATCGAGCTGCATGTGAAGCGGTGTCTCCACCGAAGTCTGTTCGGTAGATTTCTTCGCCACCTTACCAATCTCAGTAGCATCGCCCACGGCAGTAACCACGAACTCGCCCCTGCCATTCATCACCATGGTAGAACGGAGGATGATGTTGCGAGGATAGGCTCCATCGCCACCGCCCTCCAGAGATTTCTCGGTAACGGGTTCGCCCGTCAGGGTAGATTCATTCATCTGCAGGTCGTTGCAGACGATGAGTTCGCCATCGGCAGGCACCTCGTCGCCCACTTCCACGAGCACCACATCTCCCACCACCACATCGTGGCGTGGAATCTCCATCACCTTACCATTGCGGCGCACCTTTACCGGCTGCTCTTCGCTGAGCGCCGTAAGCAGATTAAACTTCTTAGCCGCATCGCGCTCAAAGTAGAAGCCCACGGTAGTAGCAAGGAAAACTGCCACGAAGATACCGATGGTCTCCATGAAATTCTTTTCGATGAAAGCGAGGATAAGGGAAACGAAAGCCGCCACAAGGAGTATCTGGATAATCGGATCGCGATACTTATCCAAATACAGTTTCCATAATGAGGTACGTTGAGGAGGGGTGAGCACGTTTTTGCCATGCAGTTCCCTGCTCTGTTTTACTTGTTCGTCGGTAAGACCGATTCTTTTGTTTTTGTCTATGTCCATTTCTGAATAGAAATTCTTTTCTTTTTGTACGATTAATAAGTACATACGCACGTGTGCGCACGTAAATTTGGTGCAAAGATACGGTATTTTTCTGATTCTAAGAAAATTTTTAAGATTTTATTTGGTTATTTGCCCAAAATCTAGTATCTTTGCACTCGAATTTGATAAAAATTCAATGGACTTGTAGCTCAGTTGGTTAGAGCAACAGACTCATAATCTGGAGGTCCTTGGTTCAAGCCCAAGCTGGTCCACCTCTTAAAATCAAGCAGTTAAGTCACAAGCTTAGCTGCTTTTTCTTTTGCTTTGCGAACACATTGCGAACACAGAGACATTCGTACAGCAACGTGCTTTTCGCACATTTTCATGCTTTTTTATCTTGCGAACACGTATTTTCATCAGATTTCACTTTCCCAAATTCGAGGAAACAGAATAGTTTCAATCCAATTCGCCAAATAGCAAGAAATACACCTTCTCAACATTTTATAGTATGATTATTCGTGTAAAATCATACTCGTAAGCCAAATCGTGTTAAGAACAGGCTCTGAAAATCAGCTATTTTCGTCGTATCGTCATTCTTGTCGTAACTTTGCACTGCGGTTTTGAAGTCGGCACTTCCACTGCCACTTCTTTCCGCCATACCAGTGACAGGTGTGTGGAAGGCACCTCAGAGACTGGCAATGCAAATTTAACAAGAGTAATAATATGTTAGAAAACAATTCAAATACGCAGTTCGTTGTAATGACCATGTCTGACTATATGAACATGGTACACGAAGCTGCCAGAAATCTTGTCGCTGTACAAAGTGCGACATCGCCTTCCACAACCGAGATGGAGGACAAATACATGACGCGTCAAGAGGTTGCGAAATTGCTCAAGGCTAGTCTTACAAGCCTTTGGCGTTGGAACAAGGAAGGCATCCTCTGTAACTACAAAGACGGAAATGCGAAGGTGGTATATCTCAAGGAAGAGGTTTACGACTTCATCAAGAACCGCAAAAACACCTCTGCAACTGCTTACGAGGTTTCTGCCTCACTGGAAGGAGGTGCGTCATGAATGCTCTCTCTCCTAGCATGCAGGCTCAGCCAATTGATTATGTAGGATTATGGCACAAGTCAAGGCTCAGTGTCCATGATGTGATAGAGAAGGATCCTGAAGTTCTCAAGGTTGGAGAGGTCACAATCTGCACTTTGGGCAACTTCAGTGCCTCCATCGGCAAAGCCAAAAGTAAAAAGACCTTCAACCTTTCTGCTATTGTGGCAGCTGCGCTCAAAGGCGACATGGTAGTAAACTACACTGGTTGTTTCCCTCCTGACAAGAACAAGATTCTCTATGTTGACACAGAGCAGAGTGACCACCACTGCAACAGAGTGTACAAGCGCATCCTCAAACTGGCAGGACTTCCCGATGATGAGGATTGCGACCGACTGGAGTTTCTGGGACTTCGCAAGCATACTCCTGCAGACCGTCTTGGTATAATAGATGCTGCCATTCATGGAATAGATGGTTTGGGACTGGTAATCATTGATGGTGTAAGAGATCTTGTTGTTGACATCAACTCTCCATCAGAGGCAACCTTTATCATATCCAAGTTGATGCAGTGGACAGATGAGTTTCAGATACATCTTCACACCATCCTTCATCAGAACAAGGGTGACGACAATGCCAGAGGTCATATAGGCACAGAACTACTCAATAAGGCAGAAACTGTGTTGCAGGTCGAGAAAGACAAGACTGACCACAACATTAGTAAGGTTGAAGCAGTTTGCATTCGTGATAGAGAATTTGATCCTTTTGCTTTTCATATAAATGAGGAACATTTGCCAGAACTCTTGGATGATTACTCATTCGAGAACAAACCTACTGGCAGACCGCCAGAGAACAAAGACCCTTTCATGACTACGCCTTTACAGGTTCACCAACGTGTGATAGATGCTATTTATGCAAATCCTAACGCAAAATACGGATACCAAGAATTGCAGATTGCACTCAAAGCTGCATACGAAAAAGAGAAGCATCCTATGGGCAACAACAAAATTTCAACCATCATCACGTGCTTGTGGAACAAGCGTATTATCATCAAGAATGACAAAGGAAAAAACATTCTCAATCCCGAGAGACACTGGTAGTAACTTTACTTTAATCAAAGGGCGTATATAGGAGAGTTTCTTAAAGCAGTTTGCTGAACAAAACGAAGGGCTTGCCCAAGTTATAGCCCACTATAACTACACACTGCGCTTACGTAGTTGTGGGCTCTGCCGAGAGCCTGGGCTTCGCCCCGTCCCAATCAGGACTCTGTCCCAATACCCTGCTCATGGGCATCTGCCCCATAAGAACCCTGAGCAGGAAGTGACTCTCTCCCTGCACCCTCCACTTAGGACTCTGCCCTAAGAACCCAAACTCAATTGTAACAATAAACAAATGCCTAACTATACATCAGATCACGTCAAGCCTTGCAACATTGGGCAAAGCGAGGCACATAACAGACGTACACCAGAATACATTGCCCACATCAACAAGGATGAAATTTACATCCGTCCCGACCTTGTTCCCCACAACGAGGAATGGATCTCATCTGACATGGAAGGTCGCAATCTCCAACAATACTACGATGACATAGCCATCATGGTAAAGGAGAAAACAGGACGCGCCCTCCAAACAAAGGAACGAACCATCACTGACAAGAAGACTGGTAAGACAAAGAAGGTTCAAGGAAGTTCGCCAATCAGAGAAAGTGTATTGGTATGCAGTGCCAATACCACGTTTGAGCAGGTTAAACTCTATGCACAGAAGGTTCACGAGGAACTTCACATCAAACCACTTCAGATATTCTTTCACAAAGATGAAGGTCACTATGAGAACAAAGACAATCCTGGCTCATGGATTCCCAACTATCATGTTCATTTGATATGGGATTGGATGGATCACACAACAGGCAAGTCCATCAAGACAGGCAAAGCTGACATGAGCAGAATGCAGGATCTGGCAGCCGAATGCCTTGAAATGGACAGAGGGCGAAGCAAAGAAGAGACAGGCAAGGAGCATCTTGAACGCAACGACTTTGTCATTAGCAAGCAGCGTGCTAAAATCGAAGAGCAAAAAGCCGAGTCTGACCACCTCAATAAAGAGAACAACGCAAAGACAAGTCGTCTGAATGAATTAAACGCTCAAATTGCAGAAAAGGAAGAAGAACTTGCACAAGAGAGACGAGGAGGTTTGGATGCAATCCTTTCAGGAACCGCCAACATGTTCGGTAAGGGCAAATATGCAGCCATCGAAAAGAGAAACAAGAAACTCGAAGAGGCAATTCCCAAGGAGAAACAACGACTTGAAAAAGAATTCTCCCAAAAGGTTAAGGCTGCTGTTGCAGAACAAACTAAGCCCTATATTGAGGCTAAGAAGCGTGATGAACAGACAATCACTGCCCTCAAAAGAAAATGCGAATCGCTCACTTGCGATCTTACTTACAAGGATTCCAGCGATAAGCAAGAACTCGAAGCGATGGAAAAGCGTGTGAGTTGGAGAAACGATGTGTTGCTTGCTCTTGCTAAGGCATACTATAGAACCAGTAATTTGTTTCGAAAGGTTATTGACGCAATCATTGACTATGCACATTCTGCGTTTGGAGGAAATGGCAAGCATGGAGACATCTTCCCAAACGATGAAGTAGTTGCCATCAAGACCATCATTGACCAGTATGCGGAAAACAAAGAGGCACGTATTAGTGTGGGCAACTGGCTTGCAATGTTCGCAGAAAGCGAAGGGCACTTGAATGACTACGAATCAGAAAGAGCCTATAGCGAGGTAGAGGACATTGCAACTGGCAAATACGATCATCGTCTCGGCAGAGGAGGTCATAGCATATCAATGTAACTCGCTTTACTTTATTGATTTATATATACGCACGCATTAAAGTAAAGTTAAACAAAAGGGGAAGAAAAATAATCTGATGATTCTGCAGTAATATTTTTTCTTCCCTTTTATCATATTCATCACCATGCATTCTCTATGAACCGTTGGAAACCGTCCCTAATTGCACTCTCATTTGGACGATATCCAATACGTTGCTAACAATGCTGATAATACCAAGACCCATTACTAGTGATAGGACAATCGTCGCTATCGTCCTGGAATATTGTTCAATTGCCAACAAGATGCCAGATGATGCATGGAAAGTAAACAATGGCAATTCCGATGGCGTGGACAGAACAAGGGCAAACAATGCTCCGCCAGCGATGAAGCCCGCCACAAATGCAGCTATCATAGCATATTTGTAGCGACGAAGGTTTGCCTCCTCATACTGACGAAGGTATTCTACGGCATCGAGTTTTTGGGTTAGGCGTGCCATAAACTCATCCTTATCGTCAAATTTCGGACGCTGGGCAAGGAAGAGTTCCTCAAGTGCTTTATCTTTCATCATAACTTCAATCTTGTTTTCAGTTTGTCACGTCCTCGCGAGAGTTGCTTCTTCACGGCATCTTCGCTTGTGTCTGTTATCTGGGAAATCTCTTTTACAGAATGTCCGTCAAGATAGAACAACACAATGGCTGCTCGTTCTTTGGGAGGCAAAGTGGCGAGAGCAAAGTAGAGATCCTGATAAGCATATTTTGCATCAGCATCACTTGTGCCTAAGACTGTTTTTGCCTCTTCTATGCTTTCAAATGTCCGTTGGGCTGCCTTATGATTAAGGAATGTATTCTGTGCAATCTTGAAGAGCCACGATTGGAACTTTCCTTTATTCTGATAGCCTGCCGAGGCAAGATACGCCTTGACCAAAGCATCTTGAGCAATATCGTCAGCATCATCCTTGTTGCCACAGCAGAGGGCGAGCAAGAATCCACGAAGTGCCTCCTGCTCGTCACTGACGAGTTGTATGAACTGCTCTCTGGTCATCTACTTTTTATGCCTGTCGCAAGTTCCGTTCCTCTGCTTCCATTTCCTTGGCAAGCATCTTCTTACCGATCTGATAGTTGGCTAGGAAGGCTATGCCTACAGCTAACAGTACCAATCCTATACTTATACTTACCAACGGATCTGTACTTCCTCCTACTAAGTTGCAGTTCAAGTATATTCCGTAACCTATCATTCCTACTCCCAGGATGAAAGCAAGCATTCCCCACTGTAGTTTTTCCAACAACTTCTCTTTCAACAACTTCTCTGGCTTATTCATCTTTCTTACCAATTCCTCAATGTCAATGTCAGCATTCTTTTCGAGTGCAGCAAGAATGATTTCCTTTCTATTCCTTTCCGAAGCCATCTTACCTCTTAATGCAAGAAAAATAATGGTAATTGGGAGAATAACGGCTGTTCCAAGCACAATAAAAAGACCTACGATATCATGACTTTCCATATTTTTATTTGTTTTATTGGTTAAACTTCTTGTTAATTATTGAACCGATTCACTATAACAACAAGTGAAAGTAGGAAAAGGTGACGTCCCATCTGTGTTTTTTCAAAATTATCTCAAAAAACTACACCAAAGACAAAACAACATCTGGCGACATCTCCATCTTTGTTATAGCGCAAAGGCTGGTACCCATATCCTTGACACTTGCACCCATCAGGTACACATCATCATCAACAACCAAGAAACGGTCATGGGATTTATGGGGCAACTGTACGAACACCACAGTATCGTATTGCTCATTGTGCTTCTCCAGATCCAACTTGAACTGTTCGGTATAGCGAGAGTGTATCGTAGCCGACACCCCTTTTTCTCTTTTGGTCAGCAAAGTGAGAACTCTTTCATCCACGAAGTTATCAATGAGGACAATTCGTTGTTTGGCACTACGAACCAGTTGAGACACATAACTCCAGGCATCCCACACGCAACCTGTAGCAAAGATTTGTTCAGGTGTCACCGCTGGAGCCAGTTCATCCATGCGCTGCAGAACTTGCTCCACCTTCTGGTCAGTAAGTATCTGATGTTGCTCCAATCTCTCTATGCGCTGAAACATACCTGCATTGGCTGAGAGAAAACGGCGCATAGCAACGAAGGCATCCATAATCATAATGCTAACCTCTACGGCTTTATCACTTCGAAGCACGGAAGATAATTGGGCTACACCTTCCTCAGTAAAAACGTAATGTGGTACAGGAGAAAACTTCAGAGGTCTAAGGTGGTCACAATTTGTTACCACCTCTGATAACTCTTCCTTGGTAAGCATAAATCTAAAACGCTCAGGAAATCGACTCAAGTTGCGTTTTACAGCTTGGTTAAGAGCTTTTGTTTCAACTCCATAGAATTCTGCCAGGTCTCTATCTATTACAACCTGCTTGTCTCGGATAGTAAGAATTCTCGATTGAACTGTTCGCTGTTGAAGCTGGTCACAATTTGCAACCACCTCAACGCTATCTGATGTATTTTTCTTTGCCATAATCTTCAATTTGCCTACAAAGTTATTATTTTGATTTGACAACAGGGCAAAATTTCTTTATTTCCCTATCATTCTCTTAATAAACTCCTTCATTTCCTCTGGAGTCATACTGTCAACATCCACCTCTGGTTCTTGATTCTCTTTCAAGTTCAGAAGTTTGTTGTTGAACTCAAATCTCATCTCCAATGGATACATATCTTGGTAGCCTCGGGTAATATTGTTGCCTTGGGAATGTCCCATACCCTCCGAAACGTATTCCTCAGGAACTTTCAACATCTTAAGGTTGCTTGCAAAAGCATGGCGAGCCCAGGTACTTGATGGCTCCTTTTCCCATCCCAAGACTTCTTTACACACGCGTATCACGCGATCCTTAATATTGGAGTTTTCCTGTACACACAGCTTACGCATCACCCTTTCGTCGTTTGAACCCTTGAAAATATCAGGGAAAACGCGTGCGCCTTTACTTGGCTTGGCAGCAATCTGATCAAGTATGTTTTGCAGTGGAGTAATGATTGGCACAATAACTGTTGCCTCTCCGTTTACATTACGATGTGTCTTGTGCCGTTCAAACTTCAAGCAACGTCCACCTTCTGCATAGTACGTTCTATCATAGGTTATGCGACCCGCATCGGCAAGGTTAAAACCATTGCATAGATATTGTGCCAGGAACAACCCCAACGAATAATGTACACGATGTTTGTATGCGCTTCCCCACGTATCTGGGTAACGTCTTTCCATAAACACATAGTACAGTTCCGTCATCTCGTCAATCGACAGATATGATGTTTGCCTTTTTGCTCCACGAGGTATAGACAGCTTTGACTTCTCTTTGTTGGAAAAAGGGTATTTCTCTTCTGGAAGCAGTCCTTGCTTAATGCATTCGTTCCAAGCCACACGGCATGCGCGATAATACATTCCCTTTGTAGCAGCCTTGACAGGAGCCACAATCTCCACACCGTCTTTCATGATTCCATTGGTCAAGACATCGTCCCACTTCTTCATGATGTTCACATCAATCTTGAAGCCATCAACTTTGCCAACAATTCTTTTGAAAGAGTTCAGTGCGCATGCATAATTATCAGCCGTACCAACTTGACCATTTGCTTCATAGCTCTTGATCAAATCCTCCCAGAATGTGATGAAGTTCTTTGGGTTGGCAGTGGACGTTGTCACACCAGCCATTGCCGACTTAACGACATCAAGAGTCAAGTCCTGATTCTTTTTGAGTTTGACAAGTTTCTGGCGATAGTCCTCCAGGATCTTTTGCCACTCCTTTTGAATAGGCATCAGGCTACTGCGAGAACTTGTCACGCTGCACACTTCATTGAAATACCTTTCCTTTTGAAAAGGCATGTCTGTCAGTTTGTGGTAGTAACGTTTGCGATTGATAGTGAAACATATCGCCATCGGGTACTCGTCCGTTGACTTATTGGTACGTTTATCCAGCACCAGAGTCAGCGAACAATTATCCACTTTGTTACAGTTGAGAGAGGTCTTTTGTGCGTCCATTCTTAAAAGAGTCTATTGCTACTTTTGGGTGGGTCTGTCTGTGTTCTTGCGAACACACTGCGAACACATTGCGAACACCAAAGCCCATTTCGTGGCATTTCACATGATTTTTACTTTCGGGTGCAAAGTTACAAAATATCTATGAATCAACGCAATATAATTTAAAATAAAATCACTTGAAATACAAAGAAATTTTATTCTAACAGACTCATAATCTGGAGGTCCTAGGTTCAAGCCCTAGCTGGTCCACGCTGAAAATCAAGCAGTTAAGCAGAAATCGCTTAACTGCTTTTTTCGTTTTAGGAAACATGCTTGAAACTACGAATTCAAGCTTGCAGAAAGAATGCATCTTCAAAGAGCAACACCGTAATTCCCCTAAAATCCGCAAACAATAAGTTTTGTAGGAGTGTAGGTAAAAAACGATTCTCGATTCCTGATAACGTTTCTGCTCCAGTTTTGGTATCTGTCAGGACTGCACACCCAGGTCCGTATCCCATAAAGCCTTTGTAGGTAGGCTTTGCCTCCCAAGTTTCTGATTCCAAGAGCTCATGGTAAAATCAAAGTCATATTCCTTGCCTGGAGAAAGCATGCCACTCTTGATCGCTGTATATACAAGAAGACCCACTTTTTCAAGTTGACTCATCTTTTATACAATTTTGCTCTTGTTTTGCAAATTTATAAAAAACATGAATTTATCGAATTTACATTTATGATTTAAGATACTTTAATATAAACAGTTCATACTATTCGAATATTGACTACCAAGTTTTCGAAGCCCATAAAACTCACTAAAAACAAAAGAAGTTGCGTATTCCGGGTAATACCCGTTCACTCCATTAGTAACCTTCAGTATTGTCGGCAAAGTTAATACTTTTTTCTTAAACTCTCGCCTTTTAAGTCAAATTTTATTGCTTTATGCACCAATCTGTCCAAGCAAGCCTCTGCGATGAGCTCACTTTGGAACACATTGTAACAATCAGCGACAGGAAGTTGACTGGCAAGGATGAGTGCCTTTCTGCTGTACTTGTCGTCGATTATTTGCTCAAAGTCGTGTTGGATTTGATCATCCAGCTTAACCATCCCAAAGTCATCGACAATCAGCGCATCTTGGTTGCTGAGCTTGCGGAAGAAGTTGATCTCTCTTCCCTGCATCTGAAGCAACTGGGAATACGGAAATAGCTGATATTTATTTTATTCTTTCTTATTTTTCAAAATCAGAAATTTGGAATTTGATGGGAATGTCTACTATTGATTTCATTTTTGTACCTTCTTCTGTTGCTGGTTCCCATTTTGGCATGTATGAGATGATTCTTTGCGCCTCTCTATCTAGTTCATCATTTATGGATTGTTTAATCTTTTGGTCGCCAATAGAGCCATCGTGCTTGATCTCTGCAGATACAATAACAGTTCCTTCTATACGATTATAATAGGAATTTGATGGATATCTCATATTACTTTTGATATAAGCCTCCATTGCTTCTGTCCCTCCGATAAAGTGTGCCGCAGTTTTTGTACTGTAGTTATTGACATCACAGATTGATTGTGGATCAGGCGTTGGTATTGTTATTTGAGCTGGTGTCATTTTATCAAACCAAATAGCCTTATTGAAATCATTTTTAGGAATTTCAAAATAGTACTTGTTAAAGTTTAGTTCACGTGATGCCCCTAATCTCTTGGAAGAAGGAAGTAAAAGTCGTATGGTATTTGCGTTTTCTACTCTTATATAAAAATGGCAAGCACCAGGTGAATGTTCTACTTTTCCGTTTCTGAATATGGTAGACATTTCCGTACTCAATGTTTTTTCATTTGAGTTTATTAAATAAGAACCAGCAGCATATATAATAACATCATTGTTGTTATTTTGTAGGTTTAAGAGCTTTCTGTATTGGTCGGGATATATGACATAAAGATTGGTAACTTTCCAATAAATCCAATCCTTAAAAATTAGAGGAAATTTATATGCTCCATCATATGAAGTTATAGAGAGTAGATACCAGTAATTGTTATTGTATGATATTTTGCGAATTCTCATTGATTGTATATTTTCATCATGAGATTGTACTTCTGCCGAATATCTTTTGACGCTTTTTATATCTTTTGAACTTGCACAAAAGCTTTTATCATTGAGAGCGCCTTCCCATTTTAAATAATGGTCATTATATTCCCATTTAATGAAATTCGTTGCGAGTTGAGACACCTTTACAATTTTTGCAGATGTCTTATAGTTTTCTCTTGGTTGTGAATAAGCTGTGCAAACGGCAACCAAAATAAAAGTCAATATGATAAAAAGTCTATTCATTTTTTATGTTTAAATATTTATTAATTTTAATTACAAAAATAATTATACGCAAATTACCCTCTATAAGGAATTTGAGAGCAATTCACCTCTGCTTCAATATTGCGACTTTCCAAATAAGAACGCAAAGCGTCTAATGACAATTCTTTATCTGCTGTCGGACCAAGCCACACTGATTTCAAACATGATTTTGGCAAGTACTCCTTTATATAAGGAACCAAGACTCCATTTTTCACTCGGAATTGCTCCTTCCTTGCATCATCATAATATGGAGCCCCAACTCCGACAATGCGAACCTCATTCTCATATTTGAAAGCAGAATTTTTCAGAGTTCCGACAAACATAATTGTTAAGATGGCTATCGCTAACGTCTTCTTATCATTAGACATACACTCAAACTCATCACCTAAATCTAAGCCAAAGAATCTTTTACACACCGATTCAAAATATTCTGTATCATAATAGACACAAGGCATTAATCTGACACCATATATTTTCAACAATTCCGAAACATCGAACTCTAACATAATACCTGTTCCCTGAGCACCATACATACTCCACATGGGCAAAGAGTCCTTTTCTTTTGAAAAGCTAATAGAATGATTATCTCCTGACAATGATACAAAAGCATAATAAACTTCCAGATTATTCTTAAACACGTCTTTCAACATGTCCAAAGCTATATAGTTTTCTTGCGAGTCATTTAGATGTGACCACTTTGTTGCCCAAAGACAAATCTCATGGTTTACCTCTGGTTCTGGTACAATTATCCCATTAACCAATGCATTCATATCTGTATAATAATACAGACTACCAAGTTTTTGAAGCCCATAAAACTCATTAAAGACAGAGGAAGTCCAATTCCTTAACTTGTCCTTAATACTATTAAATATCTCCTGAGTTTCAGAATTATCCATAATATATTTCTCCTATATTTATATATCAGACATTATTGCTTTCATTTTACCAACTTCAACCCCTTTTCACTTAGATAGTATCTTTGCTTAGGGTGTCGAGGTTTGTCTGGGTATGCTCGCAAAACATATCCTTGCTCAATGGCAGGGGTCAGCATTTCTACCAATACATACCTTCTGCTAGAAATATTTAACCTACGCTGTATATCAAACATAGAATACACATTTTCACGAATTGCATTTACTAATATTTGAACTTGTTCACTAGCTTGTTCACTAGCTTGTTCACTAGCTTGTTCACTAGCTTGTTCACTAGCTTGCCCACTAAACCAATACGTTACGGTAGAGCATACCAAATCGCTTTTAAAATCAACATTCTTACCTGTCAGTTTCTCCCATGTCAGCATCTTATCTATGCCAAAGCCTGCATTTTCGCCAAGCTTGGCATATCGGAAGAATCTAATCAAACTTGGATTTCTTGGCAGAGAATGAAGTTGAGTACGAATCTCTTCCAAAGGGAACATGAAACGACCAGGGTTCTGAAACTCTATACGATTGGTATAAACTCGAATCGTAGGATGCATCGGGCTAAAATAATCAGAATGGGCACAAAAGTTGACCAATCCCTCACGCAAGGCATAGAGCTGCGACTCATCTTCCGGACCTACCCCATTAGGCAATGCCATGTATGGATTATCACAAAAATTACGAAGTCTCTGGATAATCAACTGATAGGAATCCCAGATATTATCCTGTTCTTGCAAACGATAGGTATAGCGTATCTTAGCATCTGTATAACTAGTACCTGGTATTTCCAAATAGTCTATCCAAAAATTACCAACATGAGCTTGCACAACATCTCTTCCTCCAAACATGAGCATACCTCCAAAGGTTAGTTCTCCTTTTGCGGTACAAATACCAACTTTCTCACAAAATTGATCCATTGGCAAATCTACATAAGGAAATGAAGGATTGAATCTCATCACATGGTTATGATAAGTTTCAAGAGAAATCGGATTCAAATCTTTGATACTTGTTCCCTCTACAGGTTGCTCACTTCTACTACCGAAAGATTGGTCTCTCAACATAGCCATAGCCTCCATATCAGTAGCACGGCGATCACCACTACCTGTACGGATATAAGTATTTATCGAGCTACCAAAGTAAACAGGTTTACACAATGACGAAGGCACATAAAAAGCCAATACGATTTTGCCTTCAATATTGTATTTCTTGCCCCAAGCAGTAAGTTTCACATTGAACTTCTGCCCATTTCGCAAAGTATTAAGAAAGTCTGACTCAATCTTCTCTGGGTCATCACAACCCACTACATCAAACTTCTTACCATGCTGGTGAACACCAAACACAATCCAACCTCCTGATGTGTTAGAGAAAGCAGATACCGTTTCCCAGACATCATTAGGAAGTTTATTCTGGGCTGTCTTCATTTCGAAATCATCCCATTCTATCTCATTGATTCGCTTTTCAAGCTCTTCTTTTGTCATTGTTCCTTATAGTTTATCGCCTAAATAAGGGCAAAATTACGAAAATAAATCCGAAATGCCAAAGATTTGAGGATTATTTTCAAGCTATCGCCCAAAAACAAACACTTTTGTGTCACTTCTCTGATAATGCACTGCATTTCCTTATTCTTCTTCAAATTCAAACTTCGCTAAAAGATCTGGCATCTCCTTCTTTGACATCTTCTAAATATCCTTAACACTAAAGCCATGGTACATTTACGCTCAGAAAACGTACCGAATGATGCTACTAGTTTTTGTGCCATATTTTGTCGTTTTTTGCTATTTATGCAATTTTGGGAAACTATGATTAAAACTGCGAATTCAAGCTTGCAGAAAGAATGCATCATCAGAGAGCAACATCGTAATTCCTCTTTCAAAATTTGATGGTTTCAATTATTTGCCGTATCTTTGTGCCATATTAAAAAAGGAGAAAGGATTATGGCAAACAATGAATACAGAAAGCTGCCTACAGGCATATGATCATAGCGCTCAAACAGTACCGCTTGTATCACTCAAATGATACCGCTTCGTTAGCGTGGTTACAGGTATCGCTTTTCACGTGGTTGGCGATACCTGTTT